>Ga0307974_1000109_pt1 | contig 44239 bp, 51 predicted proteins | sample OrgLakmetagen784_FD_201812 | JGI IMG/M metagenome (GOLD analysis project Ga0307974, IMG submission 201812) | Saline water microbial communities from Organic Lake, Antarctica - #784 | ecosystem: Environmental > Aquatic > Non-marine Saline and Alkaline > Saline | place: Antarctica: Organic Lake... | reverse complement strand
GCGTGCTATTGGTGTGCCAAGCGTGCTATACTTGGTGACTTGCGTTTAGACATTGGTAGGTTGACAAGGTAGGTTAGTGTGCCAAGCGTGCTATACTTGGTTATTTGCGTTTAGACATGACGTGCCTCTCTTTTGGGTTAAGTCGGCCATGACCTTACGTATACACTCTGTATACGGCCTTGTCCTATGAGATAAGAATTGTGTCTTGATGAGTTATTCCCTGCCAATCCTGTGTGTTTGTGTAAATCATGCATGGATCTGGCCGACCATATTGTAAGGTAATTTTATGGGTATACTGGATGACCTCGAGTGAATTCATGTAGTTTTGTCTGACTATTATGATTCAGCCCACCATGCATTTAAAACGTGTGTCTGCAACATGTGCAGTGATCTGTGTATGAGCGTTCATCTGAAAGTCTTCCATTTTGTGTAGGTCAATTGCTTTAAAGGTAACCTGTGCCTTAAGCTGGATAAAATGCTTTAAGGTTATTATTTCATTTGCATGACCTGCTGTCACAGGGTGATCTGGAGGGTGCCAAGAGCCTCTTTCAGGAAGCTGCCAGCATTGAGCCTTACTGCGTGGAGGCCATCTTCAATGTGGGCCTTGTGCAGCTCAAGTTGGACGACCCAGAGGTGGGTAGGGCAGGTGCAGTGTTGCATCATAACACAGCCATGAGGCCTTAGTACAACAATGAACCCCTGGTCAGCACTTGCCTGCAGGAGGTACCCTGCGCACAGGTGGAGAATGAGTATGTCGGTCCGACTTTGTACTCTGCACACATGATCACGCTTATAGAAGTTGTTTGCATGAGCTATCTGTGCACACATTTTTAATGCAGTTACTCTCTTAAAATCTGCAAGCAACGCTGCCTCTCAGGAACGTCCACAGAGGTTCTAGTTCACATGAACACTTTTTTACACATGTGTTTTTATCCTTAACCTACAAATTCACACTCTTTGCAAAGAGTGGTTTTCTCCTCCTGACAGCTGCATGCATCCCCCGTCATCTGTCACAAAGACTCTGTTCTCAAACACACATTTACACCTACCGCATTATTCTTCTCAACACGCATACCCACACCCTACAGAGTGCTGTGGTGTCCTTCAAAAAGCTGCATGCAATGCTGCCCGAAAACACGGAGGTGATGTACCAGTTAGCCACATGCCATGACATCATGCAGGACTATGAGCAGGTAAGGAGTGCTCAACACCCCTATCTCGCTCCCCTTTATCTTTGGTGCGCCCATCATTTGTGCGTCCATTGTTTTTGTGCCCATCGTTTGTGCGTCCATCATTTGTACGACCATCGTTTGTGTGTCCACGGTTTGTGCGCCCATAATCTATGCGTCCATCATTTGTGCGTCGATCATTTATGCGCCCATCATTTGTGCGCCCATCATTTGTGCGCCCATCGTTTGTGCGGCCATCATTTAAGCACCCATCATTTATGCGTGTCCACTATGTGCGCGCTTTCTCCCAAGCCCTGAGCGGCAACCACTTCTTTGCGTAAGAGTGCCATCATGTCAGTAAGAAATTCATAGGAATGACTGTTTTCTTCATGCCACCAGTCCCCTGATTCCTCTCTCTTCCTTAAATCCTTGTTTTCCTGTTTCCTAACTAATTTCTGGTGCATGACCTTCTTTCTTGCTGCCTGAAAATTAATCAGGCGGCAAAATGGTTTAGGACGCTTAACGGTCGACTGCCAAACGATCCTGGGGTACTTGCCAGGCTTGGAGCGATCCATGCACGAAATGATGATGAAGCAGGAGCTCTCAGCTATTACCAAGTGCGTGCCTTAAATCAAGAATCAAGAGGCTTGCCTTATGTTTTTGCATGCATCAAACATTATTGCTTCTGTGCATACACAGGTACACAAATAGTTCATATCTTCACACGTACACCAGCATGGATATGATCATATCAGTGCACGAACAACATGCACACCGGTTGTGTGACCTCGTACTCTCATGAGAGACATACACATGCACACTCACATACACTCATATACACATGTAGGAAGCGCACCGTGTTTACCCTGTTAGCATGGATGTAATTAGCTGGCTGGGGGCGTTCCATGTGAGGAACGAGGTGTACGAAAAGGCACTGCCCTACTTTGACTTAGCCTCCAAGATTCAGCCACAAGAAGTCAAGTGGGGCCTCATGGTGGCCTCTTGCCACAGGCGTGTGGGTGCCCTACCTCAGGTAGGTGCTGCTTGAGTGAGTTCTGCAGTGCAGTGCCAGCTCTCAGAGTCTTGCCACAGACGTGTGGGTGCCCTCGTCAGCTAAGTGCTGCTTAGAATGAATTAATCATTTAAGTTTAGGCCAGCGGTCTCTTGCACAGGCATATGGTTGTCTATTCTCCGGTGGGCAAACGTCGTACCCGTTTTTGCATGCTCTGTTTGTATGCTTATCACTGCCAAAGAGCGGCCTTTAAATAGGGTCACCAAAAAAATTCCTTTAGGCATAGTGCGTAGCTGCAATTACGGGTACTCTAAACTACGTGGCTTATAATCATGCTCGGCTCTACGATTATCTGTGGCCTTTGCTGCGTGACGCCAAACTATCGTTTTTACTCTGCGTACCCTGATAGAGACGAATTTGCTCTCCCTTGCAGATGGGTTATAGCAGATATGAGTAGGGGCCATTTCAATCAAAAGACAAAGTTGAAGGCCTACCACGCCCTTCTGGCTCTGTAAGCCTTCTGGTCGTTGTCATAGAAGGCTCTGAAGCCTCCTTGCTTAACTTGCAAATTGTCGCGCCTCTGTGCAACCTCTGAACACTAATTATTGCATCTCTTTAGACATTAATAAGCTATCTACTATGGTGCAACACACCGCACAGGCCCTGGCACGCTACAAAGCTACATACTCCCTCAACGAGTCCCTCCTTTTACTAGCCAAGCACTGATCAGTAATTCCAAACTTCCCACCAATGCTTTCATAGGCCCTTGCACGCTACAAGGCCATTGATGTCTCACACCCCGGCAATGTGGAGTGCCTTAAGTACTTGGTACACATCTGTTCAGAGCTGGGACGGCGGGACGACGCACAAGGCTATATGGAGAAGCTGAAGAAGGCAGAGCGTGCGCAGGTGGGTGCAAGGCGTTGCCTGTTGTGCAATTTCTTGTCTGGTGGATATACAGAACCACACGGAGAAGCTGCAAGAACTAGAGCGCATTCAGGTGGGTGTGAGTGCCAACTGTTGAGTGCTGTGCAGTGTTATGCTGCACAGGACATGATGCACATTGAAGGCAGACGATTATCCAGACAAATGACGACTACTGTTTGCAGTGCCGTACGGATTTATTACTTACATTATATAATATATGATGTACTACTTACATTATGTACTAATTCATTACTTGCATTATGTGCTTTTATATTACAAGAAGATCACGGTGCAGATTTAGGAAAGATCGGGGCAGAAAGGTATACGTTATAAAGTCACAAAAATGCTTGCCAAGGCCAAAGCCCCATTTTCCCATCTGCCTCGACATCCTGTGCATGGAACACTGAATCTATGTCTTAGGCTCGTGTTACATAATATTATGAGCAGCCATGTTGGTATTTGAGGTAGCAGCTCTAAACCCATAACAAATCAGGTTTCAGTCACAGTCAAGAAAAGGAAAAGACTAAAAGCCGGCTGGCGGTGGTAATGCAGCCATAGTCAATTAGTGTTTGTATTTCTTAGAAAGTAGGAGAGTGATCAATCTGATCCAAAAAATTGGCTCATCCACACTTATATACACCAACATTCTTTTAACGTGCGTGCATGCAGGCGGCAGAGGCAACGGTTGCTGCAAATACAATGGCAGCAAGGCAACAGCAACAGCAGCAGCCTGAAGTGGGCATGGGTATGGGTATGGGTATCGGGGGAGGTGGTGTGCACGGTGGGGGTGGGGATGGGGGACGGGGTGGAGGCTTTGCTGATGACTCTTATCAAATGAGTGCTGGCTTGAACGTCCCTGTTACACAAGGCAAAAAGGTGCGTGCGAACGCACGGGCGTGTTTGTGTGCATTTGCTGATGAGCAATTTTTTACATTTTTGCTTTACAACCTGTCAAACCGAATTTGCTAGCCGCGATAATGGAATTTGTGATCACATTCCTGCAGGTTGTGGCTAAAACGGAAGGAAACAACGATGACTGGGGAGATGAAGAATTGGGTGACGACCTGCTACCCATGGGCTAGTAGCTACTGGCATGCATGTGTGCAAGGGGGAGAGGGACGGTTTGCAGGGTTATACCATGACTAACAGGAAGCCATAATGACATTTGATTGACTAGACATAAAACCTTTGACAACACTATTACTCTATTGTCAGTTTTACAACATCTTCCAAGGTATCCCATGACACTGCCTGTCTTCCTTTTCAATCATGTGCGTCGATAGTCAAATCATGTAAGTTGATAAACTCTTCCCCATTTCCTGAAGCCATATGTCTGATCAAATCACCGTCACTGCAAAGTACTACTCATTACCTTACCTTACCTTATAGTATAAGACACAGCACACTACTAACACGAGGAGACCGAGAATGTCTGAGTAAACGGTCCCAGCTCCGGGAAGGGACTGGTGTGGCAGCCAATCAAATATTAGTAGTAGCACTAGCAGATATTTTTCCAATTGAATTTTTGCAATCGTTTGCCTAACTAAGTCAGCAGTCAATTGGCTAGACCAGCCTCTGATTGAAAGTTAAAGAGTTGTGTAATACATTTGACATTTGAGCATTGTTTTCAGGCAATGCCAGGCCCAGAAAAAAAACACAAAAGTGCTATTGAAGAAAAAGGAATCATTTGAAGTCGGCTCGGTAAAGCAACCGGCAGGAGCAGCACAGAAGAGATCTGCCTCTTGCTTCAATCATTCGATCACATACCAGACAAGTAAATGATAAGCCCCAGCACCAGCTGTTTAAGGCAGCAAAATAATAGAGGAACGTAAAGAGCATAGGAATGGAGGAGAAGCACCATCATCAGTCATATGTGTGAGGTGGTCATAAGGTAAGAAGGCCAAAATATTGTACAATGTGCAAAATAAGATGCCAGAACTGCAAAAACACATAAGTTCAATCCTCTAAGGCTGAATTGCTTAATACTAGTGTCCATACGCAACCACGTACAGATGAAGTGCGTCCCTCATCCTACACCCGTGCCTGTTCTCGTATCCAAGCAACTATCTGAGCCACGTTTGCTTCTAACTGCTCCACAGTATTGCTGGGCAGTGCGCGGACAATCTCTCCCCTGTGTGTGTGTGTGTGTGTGTGTGTGTAAGAGTTGGGGTGTTTAAACACCTCAAACAGAGCGCGCAGACAGTTTTAAAACTGTTGAGCAGTTTAGTAAAATTCAAACTTAAATAACAGACTATTACACCGCTCGCACTTCAACCATAATTCAATTCTGAATTTCAACTGCAGGTAAAAGCAGATTCCAGGTAAAACTACAGTAATTTTTGGAATTGCAGTTAGACTTGAACATTTCAAGTGGCCGGTGTGCAATGTGCAAGCTTGTGTATGTCTATAAGTGAGTGTGTATGTGTGCTTAGGTGTGTGTGCTTGTGTATGCCAGCAAGTTTGTTTGTTATCGCAGGCCTCACGTGTTTCCACGAAGGTAATACGCTTTGCACACAAAATCACAAAGAGAGACCTCTTTTCAATTGCATATATGATTATATCAGGGAGTCTGTGCTCAATCACAGCCTGAAGGCTGAACATCAGATTTGTACATTTTGTTGTAATGATCAACACGTCTCTCTCTCTCTCTCTCTCTCTCTCTCTTTCTATTTCTTTCATTCCACGCCTGCAACAAACATCGACACACACACAGATACACACACAGATTCAAACACCGGAAGGCTACTGCGCCTAACCCTCCATAGTCCGGGGGCTCTTTTCAGCCATGTGGCTGAGAAGCGTTGACGAGCAAAACAGACGACATAGAGCGTTCCCATTTAGTTGGCACTCCCAGCTTATGACCACGACAGGACAAAACGTGCTTAAGACGTACTCATAAACTATGCGTTACATTACGACTTTACATCACGTAAGCTCATGGAGTGGGGTACATCCCAGCAACTATGTGTGTGACATCTTTGTGCTTCTCACTCCTTACATACGACTAGGGTTGGTCAGAACCATATATATACGGTAATTATTGCAGAGAATTTATCAAATATACGGTCGCAAACGAGGCATATATCATATATACGGTTCTAGCCAACCTTACATGTGACCAATTGTCCCCGAAAGTGGGCTGCCAACTTTTCTTCTTAAGATGAAACAAATGCAAGGACGAGGCATGCTCCGTCCTTATTTGTAGTATTCCCTGGCCTCCTCCAAGAAGACCATCATGTTTTGAATGCAAGGACGAATTTGCTCCGTCCTGCTTACTTGTAGTTTTCCCTGGCCTCCTCCAAGATGACCATCATGATTTCGCACTCCACATTTTCCTGCACCTTGCTCGCACTGTAAGCCCTGCAGCGGGCACAAGATTCAAACAAGTGGCAGATTGTGTGAGTAACTTAGCTCCCAAACACCCTGTTCGTTTTCTAACACCACCACAAAACCAGGAAAAGGAAACATGCAAAACATGTAGCACGATGTAGCAAAAGGAATTGAGCAAGCTAATAACTAATGCACACTTCAGGGTAGAAGGCGCCAATTCCAGCACGACAATATGCAGTGTTTTTTAATGTGATGGTCATCAGGGTGCTCACTTAACAAATTGTATACATCAGCTGTACAGTGCAGATCCCAACGCACTGCCTCAAGCACCCCAATCTATGTGTCCAAAGTTCAAAACATGCATCATACACTACCCGTGGACTGCACATATGTTCAACCACGTCAAATTTGATAGTCGCTTGCACTGTCTATTTATGGGGTTGGCCAGAATTATATATATACACACCTTATATTAATGATTTAAAATGTAAAGCTTCACCACATATTATAGTTCTGGCCGACCCTACCCATTTAAGACTCCCGTGTGTTCACGTGGAGCGTGCTGGAGGCTTTCTAGGTGTACATGTAAATCAAGTCACAGTTATCCCAGGTACCACCGCCTACAAATGCTTAAGCAAAACCCCATTTGCATGTAAAAAGAGTATGCACCTTGCTCCATACGTGGCGTCGTCTCAACTCACCGTTTTTGCAACCTGTCGTACAGCACAGTGTTGTCAGCTTGCAGCACCAAAACCAAGTCAAACCACCTGCATGTGCAACAAGATAAGAGCAGGTGGCCTAGATATAAAAGGGTTTAACAAAGTCTCAGTGTTCGGTTATATGCGGAAAGAAAGGCCTGCTACGATCTGTATTTTAAAGGTCACGCAGATGCACACAAATTCTTGGTGCTTATGACATACAGGTCTTTACAACGGCAGATCTTGTAGCATGCTGTACGCGTAAAACTGCAAAGTGCACGGTGTGTGTGTGTGTGTGTGTGTGTTTGTGTGTGCATACACGTGTTCACGCTTTGTATGCATATATGTCTGTGCATGCATACATACGTATGCAACAGGAACTACCTGTGCGCTTGAATTCGTGCATGACGCTGTGTGTGTTAGTGTGGTGCGTGTGTTCAGAGGTAAGTAGTGTGCACATGAACACGTTAGTGTATATATATGTGTGTGTGTGTCTGTGTGTGTGTGTGTGTGTGTGTGTATGTGTGTGTATGTTTGCGCGCGCGCGCGAGAGAGATTTAGTGTGTTGCGCATGGGTATCTGTACACATGTGCTTCAGTTTTAGCAGTTATCTGTGCACAAACATGGGTGCATACGTGTGACTGTGACTATGTACTTGTATGTACATGAGTGTGTGTGTGTATGTGTGTGAATGTGTGTGTGTGTGTGTGAATGTGTGTGACTGTGACTATGTACTTGTATGTACATGAGTGCGTGTGTGTGTATGTGTGTGCGTGCCTGTGTGTGTGTGTGTTTGTGTGCACGTGTGTGCACATGTGTGTATGGGTATGGTAGTGTGCTGAAGCCGCCGGCACATGGAGAGCGATCTCTGCCCACCTCTCAGGAAAGAATTCACAACCGTGGTGGTCCACAATGACGCCCCCCTCTGCCATGGCATCCTCCATTGCATCGCACACTTTGTCTTCATCTATAATCCAGCAGTTGAACTCCTCGTCCCATCCTGAGTGCAGGCCCTTTTCAGCGACCCACTGCCCCACATTAATGTGCTGGTATCCTGCTTCCCTGGCAACAGCCTCAGCCGTGGTGGTCTTGCCGGTTCCAGGCGTGCCACAAACCAGAATGTTGGGCCTTTGAGGGGCAGGATTGGTCTGAGACATGCTTGCACTTGTATGTCAAATGCACTAGCACCCGGGGGATTTCAGTCTATCTGATAAAAACGGAAGGAAAATTACACCTGTGGGAGTATACCTACTGTTGCCAAACACCGCTAATATGATATAGAAATCAAAATTTATAAAACAATTTGCGCACTTTAGGCTCTAATTTTGCCCGACTCTGAGAGTCGTCTTTCCTGTGCCTTACCGACTACAGCGTACTTGATAATGAGCGGTGAGTCCAGTAGTCTTGTCCGTTGCTGTAATTTTACTCAAATTCGAGCTGTTGCTCCAAATTTTGAGCTTACTCGAGCTGTTACTGCCCTGGAATCCCCATCGGCAAAGCCCCCCGATGTTGCCGCAAGCAATGCTGCTAAGAAGCAGCAACGCAAGTTATCCTGATTGCCCTCATCGGGTGGGGATGAACTGGGGCTTCCACCTCCCCCACCCTCCCATCCCCAGAATGCCTCCTTGTGTTGATTGCATGATGCTAGCTGGGCAAGGTCTTGTGGGTTTCGAGGGGTCATCCTGCCAAACTGCAAAAATCCTCCTGCCCGTTGCCTGAACTGCCTGCTCTCCTTTTCAACTCCCACTCTAACGACGAGTTTCTCCGTGCACTGCAGGAGAAGAGGACAAAAAGAAGCAGGCCCCCCCTCCAGAGAAGAAGGTGTGTTGAAGCTCACACTGTGTTCATAGTATGCTCTCTGAACTGTCGGAGGCATGTATGGGGACACAAGCTGGCCCGTTTTTGACTGCCCATAAGGCAGATGCGGCTAGTGATGGTGGGCCTAAAGGCATGGTTTCACACCTGCATGCGTCCACACAGGAAGAAGAGGAGGGAGGAGAAGAGGGCGGAGAGGAGGAGCCCAAGCCTTATGCTGCGCTAGTGGTGAGCACCTGGTCAAAGCGAGAGAAGAATTTTATATACAGAAGTGCTTAGGCAGCTGCCTCAATGCTTTTTGAGGGAGGGAGCTGCGCATTCTGCCTTCACTTTGGCCATACAACTATGTCCATGGGCGTTTTTAGAAGTTGTGCACTTTTTTTTACCAGACCAGCTGATGCTGCCTATTGACAACGATTGGATGGTCAGTTAGTTACGCCAACAGCTGTATCAGAGATTGCGGGTGAATGCATCGGAGTTCATCACCGCAGATCCACTGCGTGGACTTAAAGAATTTTGAGCAAACCTGTCGGAGCTATGCTTCCGCATTCCCACGCACGTGCACGCACACGCACACATTACCAACTACTTCACACACATGCACATATACTTGCGCGTGCGCACGTGCACACACACACACACACTCACACACATACGCACACACATACATACGCACACAGGGCGAGGACTTGCTTGATGAGGAGGACGACGAGGAGGACTATGAGGAGGAGCTAGGAGACGAGGACAGCGACGAAGAGGATGATGATGATGATGAAGACTATGAAGAAGAGGAGGAAGAGGAGGAGCAGCCACAAGGTGAGATGGGTGAGGCGGTATTGGGTGCGAGACTTATGTAAAAACGCTAAGGAAGGGCCCTCTTGTGAATTGACCAGGTATGAAAAGGGGGCATGTTTCTTCGTTTTTGTCTGTGTAGCCTTATGAGTCTGCCAGGCTTGCGCCGTAGTTCAAAAGCGTCCATGGATTGGGAGTTGGATGTTGAGTGAAGGTGTGGAGTGTTGACGAACATCCAAGCTCCAGATAGTTCTTTTTCAGGCCCCTTGCCCTTTGCAAAACCTGGGTGCAACATCTTGACACACTGCAGCAATGTCAAACGTAAGCAGTGTGACGTTGCTCATCTGTTCTCCCTCTAAGATTTAGAATTCATTCTTAGACTAGGAACTCTGGTGGCCGCATGCATCACGTTTGTTTCTCAAATGCAAACTGTTTTGGGGGAGGTAGTATCGTGCCGTAAAGTGAATCCATAAGTGAATCCTTAATGCCTGCTGGACCCGCTTAGCGTACGGCACTCAGCATCTGTCACCTTGTCATACAATTATAGGTCTTTTAATTCCAGGTGATTTTTTCTGATCAGAATGTGCCTATCCTAGTGGTAACTCACAACCTTAACATAATTATCTCTTTGATTGCCAAGATGCATCGTGCTAGACTTTAACCAATTGGTCAAGCACAAGACACTTGTGTGCTGTCGCTAGTTTTGAGGCCGCACATTGATATATGCCACATATCATAAAAGTACCGTACAAAAAGATAACTGTACATTACCGGACTCACCACCCTCCCTGGAATAAAATATTTGTTTCCCAAAAATAGGTGTAACCCCCCTGAATTGATTGTTATACACAGACCGCCCCCCTGTTCACTCGGGCCCCTTTTCACATATTTCAAAGCTAGGGAGTTGGTTCTTGCACTCAGCCAAACAGCTGTTGTTGCAGGCCTGACATCGCCACTTTACGCCTCGATAACACCAAAATATTGACATAAAATTGTTTACATTGATGATTTTAAAACCGTTTTACACCAACCGCCCCCTTAAAAGATAACACATTTATAACCGTTTTGAGTAGTCTGAGCACCGCCCCATTGGAACAACGTTAATTAGGGGCAGTGATAAAGAAATGTAGGGTATCTATCGCCCCTTGGGGGGTGGGCGTGATCAGACCACTTATAGTAGTTGTTTTTAATATAGCTGTTTTTTGAGGGGGCGGTTTGTAGTACAGTGCAATAACAACATATACGATATACTTTTGTGTGGGTGTATATATTGAACTTGTAATGTTTTTCAGGCGTAAGGCGACCAGGTTTACCCTGCCTGCAACGACAGTTGTTTGACTGGGTGCATGAATCCAACTTTCCAGGAAACACTATGCAGGCAGCTAAAACCACTCCCCACATTGATGAAGGAAAAGAAAGCGACTTTGTACCAATTACCGTGAAACTCCTTTACCAGCAGACAAAAAGGCCCAGTCAGAGAAGTCAACATTATTCCAGAAGGAGAAACAAAGTTACAAAGAGTGGAGTACCAGGCTCGAACAAGCAAAAGCAGCAGGCACAGAAACTGCAGTGCTAAGGGTCTAACAGACCACCCGTCCCGGCCATTGCCAGCCTCAATAAATCACTCTTATGACCTGTGAAAAGAGGCCTGAGAGAACAGGGGGCGGTTGCTGTAGATCACATACTTGTAGGGAAGGGCGGGTGCACCTTTTTGGAAAATGTTTATATTAGGGGGATTGTGAGAATATTTACGGTAAGATTTATCTGCAAGCAATTGTATTGTTTTTTAGATGACTGCATTGTTCACGGCAGAGTTATGTCTCCTACACATCAAAATCTTTTCAATGCTGCAGTATCTTGTCACGTGGATGTCATTTGCATGCACTTGCTGACATGGTGATATGACGATTATCTTCTAAGAAAGTACCTCTCATTTCCCTTACGCAGGACAAAAGCGCAAGCGAGCACCCAAAGACGAGGGTGCTGACACTGACGAGGAAGAGGAGGAGGATGACTAAGCCGTAATGCCTGTGTGATTTATTTTTCACATTTTTAAGGACCGACATCAAGCCTATGTTGCCCACTGTATATTACACCTGACAAACCTTGGATGTAACCTCAAAACAACTACGTGACCATCGACACTGACATGTTTAATGATAGTTGCAAGCAAGGAATGCGTGCGCAATGTCATCAACCAACCTGTTTATCTATTGTCTGCTTGATTTCATACACTCAATTATGCTGCCTGTAACTGGCGTTACCAGTTTTGTAAAGCGTGGTATGTGTAAAGCGTGGTAAGGTAAGGTAAGGTAAGGTTATCGGTTTTGTAAAGCGTGGTATGTGTAAAGCGTGGTAAATAAATGCTCCCGAGTTTCAAATTGCACATTGTAGCACTTAACACGCTTGCAGCCATCGCTAACATGCCAGACACAGAAGAGCTAAGCACTGCCTCCATTACACAACTCCTTCAAGACAGAAATACAAGTCTAAACCCTGCTTATCCACCATAAAATAAGAAATCCCTCCTTTATAGGCCTTATGAACACACAGGAATCACAGGATATACAGATAACAGCCATCAGTCAAAACGTGCGACTGCTAGGCTGCGTAACTAAATGTGTGAAAACTATGAACACACATTTCAATACATTGCCTCGTCATCATGATGACGTGCCCCCTAAATCCGCAGACACTCAACCCCAACAGAGTGTGCCCGCCCAACACCTGCAACACAACCACGCTGGACAGCAACACACTGTAGGCATCCTATTACTTATAACCTCATTAGACGGCCACCTCCCACACGCATAGATCTAGCGGCAGATACTAGGCGCAGATACCAGACCTCTGTGTTTGAACCTTGCTCAGAACCACATATATCCCCTCCCCCCACTACAATGCATAGCAGCCGGATTTCCATCAGAACTCCAAAGACGTGCCACCATGCAAACCAAGTAGGCCATCTCCTTTGCAGTGGCCTCACTTACACTTATCCACTCAGAGGCAGTGGAATTTCCATGGGGCTTAGAAAAGGAGAGGCAGTGCAATGGACACAAAACGGCTTGAATACATCGTCAGAAAAATCCTGGCTCTGTTGAAATGCGGTTTAAGCGGTTGAAATACGGCTGAAATGATTTCAACCGCATTTCAACCCCACACGGCTGAAATCAACCGTTGACCAACCACACTTCACCGAGGCCTAAATTGTCTGGCGATACAAGGTCTGCCAGCAAAAAAAATAGTAGAGCAACAAGCAAAAGCAGTGACAGACCTGCTCCAATGCTGCCGAAAGCTTGCTTTCTCTACTTGCGCAACTTGCACAGGTCAAAAATAAACATGCAGGGCTTTCCAAAATAGACGAGATGCCAAAAAACGCTTGAAGCTCTCAAATATGGTTAAGGATGTCAGATGCATCATCCTACATTTAGCCAACCCACTTATTGGCAGTGCAGACAATATAGAGGATTTAATATCTCAAAACTGAATACCAAACCTCTATAAAATGGCAATTTTTATTACCCTAATCCCTTCCTCAAGAACGTAGGGGCGCTCATAGCTCATAGAATAACGAACTTTGCATTCTCAAAACAACCTTGACTAAACCATCCATGCTTTGGATTTCAATCATAATAAAGAATGAAACAAAAAGCACGCAAACGACAACAAATACTCCTCAGCAAATAAAAAATAAACGACCCAGCAAGCGTGCACATACTGAGAGGTTTGGAAAAACGATCTCCCAGAGAGCTGGGCTACACCCCGGGTACAGGTGCTGTAGAAACAGAACCCATGAACGTGGCGAGAATTATCACCGAAACAACGCTATATCAGCTGTCATCAACCGCAATTAAGATAAATCAAAATAGAAATACCCGTAACCAAAGCAGAAAACCTCTGCGATACGTATCAGAATTTGATTAAGCATTGAACCCCGGAGTGTTTTTGCAACACGGAATTAAGGTGAATCATTTTATGCTTATTGTAAAAGTAAAGTCTTAGCAGTATGAAGCACGCACCGTTCGAAGGGGGATGCGCCCCGCTCCTTTTCAGTGATTGAAATGTCTAAGTTGTAAAACAACCTGCCTGTGCCAGGTCTTGAAAGCCCTCTTTCTGTTCAGGGAGAGAGGCAGTTCAAGACATGAAGCTTCCTCATTTGCAAGCCAAGGTAAGTGCACACACACATCACGCACACACTGACACTCACACTCATGCACACACACACACACTCACATACGCACGCACGCTCACGCGCGCTCGCACACACACACACACACACACACACACACACACACACATGTAATCACACACATACACACGCACATACACACACACATACACCCACCCACCCACACTCACACATACACACATGTATTTACATACGCACGCACGCATGCACGCACGCACGCACGCACGCACACACCCACGCACACACCTACGTTCACATTCACGTGCAAGTATGATTTATTCATATACACACACATAGCAGTCAGTTCAAGTTGCTGTAACTAGCACCATTGTCACTTTGGCCCTGCCCACCCACCCGCCGTGCAGGGCCAACCTGCTGCTGGAGCGGAAGGCCACGGTACGTTGACTAGAAGCTGCTTGTGCACATGTGGGGATGAACACACAAGCAGAACACATACACCCTAAGTAACATATACACGCACACATACACACCCACATGCACACCCACACCCACACCCGAACCCACACCCACACCCACACCCACACCCACACCCACACCCACACCCTCACCCACACCCGCACCCACACCCACACCCATACCCACACCCGCACCCACACCCACACCCTCACCCGCACCCGCACCCACACTTACGCCCACACTTACGCCCACACACATACATGCACATGCAATCACACCCACCGACACCATTCCCAAACACGCTCATCCCCCTATAGGTGGTTTTTCACCCCCAGTGGTATCAACAGACCCTTTGAACAAGTCCACCACTCTCCCACCCATCACTGCTGCGACTCCTGGACGTGAGGTGGGTCTGCAACATCCTATTTTTATGCTACAAAGCTGGAGTTGCGCAGCTCTCTCGGTCAAGCCGCATTGCAAGATGTCAGCGAGTTACCTGTACTCTTTGAAAACTACAAATAGGATTCCCTGTGCAAGGCACGGCGCAAGTCAACAGAGAGGAGGTAAAAAAAGGTTGCACAGTGGTCAAATGACATGAAGGGCCTGATGGCTCATTCATCTCAGCATCCAGCCTCTGCGCGAGCACCAGCATCTTCATAAATTATTAGGAAGAAGTATTCACTGATCCCATTCGCAGTTTCCTGCGCAATGCTCCTCATTCACTGTCAATAATGGAAGAACAGTATATAGGTACACTGTATATGACCGTATGTATGGTAATTCCCTTGCTAACAACACCAAATAGATACCGTACACTGAACGTTTGTTTATATACAGTATACATGTATCATGTATGGTTTTGGCCAACCCTTTACGCGGAGGACATGCGTCGCCTTCAAGGCAATGCCGCAGCACATGTTGACACACCTAAAATAGCAACCGCCTAAGGGGCTGGCTTTTGTTAGAAAGACTCCTGTGCTCCAGAAAGCGCCTGGAAGAAATTCTCAGCTGCTTTTTTGTCTTGCGTGCACGCAGCCGGGATGGCATCATCATCATCATCAGCAGCAGCAGCATTATCATCATAATCATCATCATCATCAGCAGCAGCACTCACAGGAGGGCTGGCATTCGCCAACTGCCTCTGGGAACAGTCTGATGGCAGCTTTGAATCTGATTGAGCCGGAATGGAAGTACCACATTAACACGGTGGGATGCCTACCTGTGTAAATGCTTGTGCGCTCGCTTGTGCAGATGGAAGAACCTGTAAAACTGCAAGTGGGGTCCCTGCGAGCGTGCATGCTGTGTGTTGATGTATGTGCTTGCGTGCAATGTCTTTTGCTTGCACATGCAGTACAGCTGGTGTCCGTTCTGCTGGTACTAGCCACCAGGTGTGCTTTGCAGCCATCTCTTCTCATTACTTGTCTGTGAATTCCAGTTATTGTTATGCATACGCTCTGATGCTTTGATGCCCAAAGTCATTCCACACACTCAGCCACTCTTGCACCCATGACTGGCTGGGATCGGTAAGGATTGTCTGTGTGCTATTGTATGTTTAATTCCATGTCAGCATCTTACACCCATACAGAATGTTCCGGCCAACTTGCGTATAGCGCAAGCCTGCTCAGCATGAATAAAAGTTTGCAGCTGCACACAATCACTTAATTTGTGTGATGCGCGTATAACTATTCACAGAGCATGGACAATGGACACTTTCTTGTTACATTGAGCTCAAGACACCACCCAGCACATATTATACTTTATACACCTGCGTGCACATACAACTGATCTGACCCTGTGTACTGTGCATAACACTCCCAACAGGGCATGGACGTCATCTTGTACTTTGCTGCCCAAGGCCATTTGGCGCGCATCAAGCTATTTCATGCTGTGCGAGACCACCCCTTCGGTTCTCCCTGCCCTTACGATTTGATGGTGTGCTCAAAGGTGAGGTATATGTCGGCACTTCCTGTCCTTTCCTCTGGTTTGTTAAAACAGAGTGAATGATGTCTGCTGAGTGTACGCCTGCAAAAGGGCAATGGTCAAAGTGATATTTCATTTCTACCTATTTAAACGCATCAGGCTTTTCCTAACAACAACTGGGGGATTGTGAGGCACAAGGTTTGAGCGTGTGATGGCAGATCTTGACAGTGTGGACCGTCAATTGTCCGCCTTGCTGTGTTGCGCCTTGAGACAATTGTCGTGGGGAAACAGTCTGTCTTCTTGCTCTGCGTTCCTGTTTGCATGGATGCATAACAGGTGGGGTTGGCCAGGACCATATATATATAAGGTTAACATGCGGTATTTTTGGCAGGGATTTACCAAATTTACGGTCATATATGGTGTATATACATACAATTCTGGCCAACCCTAACAACAGGTAACAAAAGAATTCTGCCGCTGGTCTGGTGTCTTGCTCGTGTCTGAATGAGGGGAGGGACAGGGACTTTTTGCATAAAATGAGACGCTTGCATAAAATGAGAGTACTTGACTGCTGCACCCTAGCCGACCATCTGGTCAGACTTTTTACGCACTCCTTTTTGTAGGAGCTCATTACAGGATGATTAATTGTCCAGCTCTGATATGGTGTCTTGCTCATGCATCCCTGTCTGCAGGGGTCCATGACAAGATGATCTGGTGTCTTGCTCTGATCTGGTGTCTTGCTCATGCATTCCTCTCTGCAGGAGTCCATATTAGGCGAGTATTACACCATCAGCGCGAGTGGTGTGGTGCATATGACAGAAGACGGGTCCCCTGCTGAATTTATTCCCATCGGCCAGTGGGTGCGAGAGCACAGCGTGTTCAACATAATGAAGCAGGTGAGCACACAGCGTGCCAAAGCAGCATCACAGTGTGAAGTGAGCACAGCGTGTTCAACATCATGAAGCAGGTGAGCACACAGCGTGCTCAACATCATGAAGCAGGTGAGCACACAGCGTGCTCAACATCATGAAGCAGGTGAGCACACATCGTGTTCAACATCCTGAAGCAGGTGAGCACACAGCGTGCCAAAGCAGCGTCACAGTGTGAAGTGAGCACAGCGTGTTCAACATCATGAAGCAGGTGAGCACACAGCGTGTTCAACATCATGAAGCAGGTGAGTACACAGCGTGCTCAACATCATGAAGCAGGTGAGCACACAGTGTGTTCAACATCATGAAGCAGGTGAGCACACAGCGTGCTCAACATCATGAAGCAGGTGAGCACAAAGCGTGCCAAAGCAGCACCACAGTGTGAAGTGAGGGAGGGCAGATAATGTAAGAGCAACTGGGCAAGGCAGCTTCGATGATGCAAGCCAAGTCAGGGAAGGGGTGTAAGGGCACAACAGAAATATTGAGACCAGTGAGGGGGGTTTAGAGCATGTGGGAGCATACGTCTCCTTTTGTCGTAAATAATCCATTAATTGTATAGATACTATGCTGTTCAATTGTATGCAATTGGCTATTCAATTGTATGCAATTGGTCTTTATAAGCTCCACCCAGCCCACCTAAGTCTGAAGTGACGCCAAGAAGAAGGGCCAAGGGCTGATAGTTGGCAACATGTCACAGCGCGTAGCAACACAGAAGAAAGTGCACAATGGTGCAAGCACATGACAAGACCTGCTTTAAACAGGTGCAAGAGTAAAAAGGACAGCATGGAAGGAAAGAGGAGTGTGTAACGTAAGATGGTCGGAACAAGAACCAAAGCTTTATTTTGTCTGCAGGCGGCTCACTGCCTAGAAACATCTATCAATGCCACCATGGATGCTGCTACAGTGCTGAGTTGTATAGTGTGAATGTGTGCTTCATCTTTGGTCATGCCCCAAATGCCTTCTGACTGCGCTGTTCATTTACCCGAGTGCTGTGGGGTGCTCTCCCTTCCTTCCAACCAATATCTTTCCTGTTCAGAAACAAGTATGTTACAGACAGGTAAAAACCAAGAACAGCCCTCAAGGAAAACTGTGCATAGAGCAAAGACATACAACCTCAGGTACAGGCTGATATCATACAACTTCAGATACAGGCTGATATTGTACAACCTCATCATGATATCATCACAACCTCATCATGATATCGCACAACCCTCAGATACAGGCTGATATCTTAACTTGCGCCCCTTGTCTCGCAGCTGCCGTTCTTTAAAAACTTCATGATCCAGCGCATGTTCCGGACCTGGAGAGCAGCAGCACGTGCACAGCATTTTGACAAGGTCCGTCAAATTGTAATGCACAATGTGCGCATCACAGGGCAGGCACCGAAATGTAGCGCATGCTCAATGTCAGATAGGGTTTTGCTGCTTAGTATGTGGCGTTTGTGATTTGAAATGAGAAATTGTGTTTGGGGGAGCAGAAGCGTGTGCACAACACGAACCAAGTTTGTCTGCTGAGTTCAGGACAGTGACAATTTTGAAGCTTTGATGTATTTGCCAGTGCGGTTTGCATGATCCTTGATACATGCACCCTGCACCCTGTGGAATCTGATACCTAGTCAAAGTTGCCAGCACCCACTTATGAAGTGCTCTTGTTGCATATTTTAAATACCTATGAAGTGCTCTCGTTGCATACTTTGAAGTGAATAGTTATGAAGTGCCCTTGTTGCATATTTTGAATACCTCTCAAACTTGTCATTCAAGGTGCTCTATTGGGTGAGCCACCAAAAAACACAGAAAATGGCACACAACACTTTTCAATTTCCCTTGTTATCTATAGATTCGCCGCAAGCTGGAGTCCCGCCTCTTCTTCGCCAAACCAAAGTTTTGTTTTGCTGTCATGGACATTGCGGTAGGTGCAGCATCAATTACTCACGCAGCATCAAATACTGCTATCAGCAACCTCATGCAGCATCAAATACTGCTATCATAATGCTTGTATGTAGTACATTGCAGAACGCAGGATTCGCCTGATGCATCAAAACAAAGGCCTGCTTAGTTGCTCTGCACAGATCAAAGCACACAGATACAAATTACTTGCTTGGTAACCTGAGGGAAGGTTCACTTAAATCGCCCTCTCTGCCCTTCTGCTCCATTCTGCTGCCACACGCCACACAGAACAAAGTGCATCAGATGAAACAGTCGCGCTTGGTGGACCTGGGTGACCCAGACAGACGAGCTCCCCTCAGGCTTCATGAGTTCATGAACCAGCAGGAGGACATTCGCAAGTAGGTGAAGCTTTTCCTTTGGAATTGCTCTGGCTTGATGATTTCTTACTCGGTGATTTCATTAAAAGCCAATGTGACCTGCACTGGAGTAGTAGGGCACCCCCTCTTTGCACATTCCATGCATCGCTCAACAAGAAACTACTGCCCAGAAAAAAGGCTCAGTACCATCAAATCAGCCAGCTCCTTGCCTTACCACCCACTCTGCACATATTGGTAACAATTTGGTAGCCTTTGCCCACCGTTTGGTCACTGCACACGTGCATGCAGGATGAAGACGATGCCCCTTGTTTTCATGCACGTGGCAGCCATCGAGCAGACGCTTGCCAGCCTTTTTTCCAACGTCACCAAAACAGAGGTGAGCTGAAGTGTGGGTACATTCTGAGCATTCTTGGCTGTGAAACAGCAGCCCTAGCACAGGCACAGCTGTTTCTGGGTACATTCTGAGCATCCTTGGCTGTGAAACAGCAGCCCTAGCACAGGCACCGGATTGAGCTGCTGGATTGGAATGAGCTGCTTTATACAGCCTTGGGCTCATCGCTTTGGCTTCCAAGCAACTCACTGTGCTTTCCATCTTGAGTTTCAACATGTTGCTGCATGCTGTCCTTGCTCATCAACTAGTGTTGCAAAGCAAAGAGCGGCCCAGGGCAGAGGATCACCCTGCTTACGCAAATATACAAACAACTCACAAGCTGCGTATGGCTGTCAACCACTGGATTCTCTCACTTTGATGATAGATCACTGCTACCACCAAATGATTCCAATGCTGTCGTCAATCCTGCTGCCATTGCACAAAAAATGTGCCGCCATTGCACCAACAAAACGCAGGCCCAACTCAGGCAAGACGTAAAGGAGCTTGACGGGGAGATCGGGGGCAGTAGCGCAGTTCCTCAGGGTGGCCCTGCCACTCACAAAGCCCTTCCCGCGAAATCTATCGTCAAAGTCAAGGCAGAGAAGCTGGAGAAGATGCGACTGCTGAGGTTAGCGCAGCAGGTATGTGTATATGTGTGTGTGTGTGCTGTGTGTGTGTGTGTGTGTGTGTGTGTGTGTGTGTGTGTGTGCTGGTGTTCTGTGTGTGCAAGTGTGCGCAAATATGTGTGTATGTGCTTATATATGTATGCGCGGTGCGTAAGTACCCATCAAACAGCTTTATGAAACGTTCCTGCTCCAGCTTTTCTCAAAGCCCCTCAACTGCATGAACCTGCAGCTATGCACTTCCCTCAAGTGTTTATTCACCCAGGTCACCGTTTGATATCGTCTGTTCCGGCTGCACCAATATTGCCTTTTAGTTAAGACGGTGTACACATAGTTCTGTAGGGCTGCACCATTATTGCCTCTTATTTAGGGCAGTGTACACATAGTTCTGTAGGGCTGCACCATAATTGCCTCTTAATTAGGGCAGTGTACACATAGTTCTGTAGGCTGCACGCCAATAACCCCTTGGGTTGTGGCGTTGCTACTTTGTCTGCGCGCGCAGGACTTTTTGTTGCTTCCCATACTCTTGAAGCTCACAGACCAGCTGCTGGTGGAAGGAATGCTGGATATGCTTGTTGGCCAGGTGCGTATGCCACATATTCACACATGCCGCGCATGCACATACGCTAAACATTTGTATGTTATATGTTGAATCATCTGGCAACTTTGTTGTCCTGGCAGCTAATGCTTTGTTTGTGTGCTTGTATACAAAATGTAACCACGTGGCAAGATGGGGGCTTTGTTTGTGTGGCAAAATGGGGCTTAGTTTGTGTGCATGGACTTTGTTTGTGTGCTTGTATACAAAATGTAACCACGTGGCATAATGGGGCTTCATCCTAGGCAAAATGGAGCTTTAACCTGTTGCACGAGTTTGTACCCCATCTTTGGCCAATAACGTCATTTTATTAAGTACAGTATTGTACATTTCACGTGTTTTTGGCTGCAATTCATTATATGTGGGCACTTTCAAAGTTCTATAGATCCGGGCAACTTCTGGCTGCCTCTCTGTGTCTTACGCTTCAGTGCAGCTTCCTTTTTTATGTGTATGCACGTGCCTGTGCTTATGTGTGTGCGTTAACTACTCATTACTTGAAGCCAAGTACTAACTGTGCTTGACACAGGTTCACAGCGAAAAAGTACAGGCAGGCAGTGCTTCAGCTGTACCACAATGTAGATGCAGAGAGACAGTACAAGCAAGCAGTGCTTCGGCTGTACCACAATGTAGATACAGAGAGACAGTACAAGCAGAGGTGCTTCAGCTGTACCACAACGTAGATACAGAGAGACAGTACAAGCAAGCAGTGCTTCGGCTGTACCACAATGTAGATACAAAGGCCACACCTGACAACCCCCTTACCCTAAACGTTGCCTCCAGGTCTCACAGTTTGGACAGGACCTCACCAAAGTACCCGTAATTTTATCTCAGCTGGATTTTGCCCCAGAGGGCATGGTATTTGAGGTTGATGAGGAGAAGGTTCGACAGGTGAGCTAAGGTGGATCAAGAAATGGCCTAAGCCAGAGATGGTAATGTGCGCTGCAATCAGGACCCCAAATGGTCAGCCACGACATGTGCACATTAGGTTTGCCAATGGTAAATTTGGCAGGAAACGTCTGAATGTATTGTTGTGTACCTTGTATTATATGGTTCTGGTCGACCTAGGAGTTTGTAATTATGGATATGGTGTCGCAACTGCTCTTCTTTATGAGCTTGAATTTAATTTTTCTGCCTTTTTCCTTCTAGTCTGGGCAGTTGCGAGGACCCTCGTTTCTTTGCAGTCGTGACTGGACCTTGTCAAGTGTTGCACACTGAACTCAGCAGATTTATTTTGAGGTTTTGCACATGTCTAGTGCAAGAAATGGTTTATGTAAATTGTACACCACGTTATTACAGAGGGAGCACTGATTTACTCTACATCCATGCCATCATGCATCAAATTCTCTTACTTACTGTCTTGCGCAGGCCATTGCAATTGACCTGATAGACACCATGGTCACAAGTGTGCGCTCGTTCCCACGCATCATGTCACTCGAGATTGTGAGCAAGCTACCTGTGCTCCCCCCCTACCTACTGGTAGAGACAGGCAGCAAACACAGCCAACAGCCGCAAAGCTTGCAGGTATGTTTGTCCAGGACAGGGTCATTTGTTTAGTAAAATACCCTTACATACTAGATCGCAGTATGAAAGAGCCAGCAGCGCCACAGCCTGCAGATGTGGTCAACCAAATCTGACTTGTACATCTATTGAAAGTGTCAATGGAAACAAAACAAACACACTGATCGACGATATGATGATGATGATGATAAAGGCAAGCGTCTAATACGCCATATATCATGAGAGCCATGCTGTCAGACGTTTGCAGTGAAAACATAATATGAATGGACGTAAGGGACCAGAAAATAACAAGCATACGTCAGTTATCCATTTGCATGTCAGTTTCAGCCTTGTACAGTTTCTTAGTTGCTTCCGTGCGCTAGTTCAGTTGCTAAGTTGCTTCCATGCACTAGTTCAGCTGCACACCTATTTGTGTCAAATTTTGCAGTTCCTACTTGCAGGCCATGCTTCCCAACAGGATCAAACTTACAAATACTAATTGCAGGCCATGCTACCCAGGAGCGTGGACTTGCAGAGCATCCTCACCGGCTATAAGCCCCTCATGCGTGCTAGGTGTGTCCCGTTTCAAGCCATATGCGTTTGTGATCGAACTCGGATTTACACGCAAACAATTTTGTTCAAGCTGTTGGCTGAGTACACGGAAGGTGCAGTTCACAATGACGTCTCTCCTTGTTCTTCTCGATCAAACGATTATTGTCTTGCAGTACCAGCAAATTCCAAGCTTTGTATCCCCATGGCATCATATGGAAGAGACCTCTATACGCAGGCAACGTAAACCACTCCCCACAATAAGGAGGAGCCACTCAGGCAACCTGCATGCATTTCCAATCAACAACCGTCCGCTAGGCTCGTGTCTCTTGTATCACAGTTAACCTGCCCCTCCCACAAGCTTGTGCACAGGGATTGTCTTTCCAAAGGCGCGGTCCGTGCCTACAATGCAGCTTGTCCACTAGCATGTTTGCCACGTTCAAACATCCTGAGGCGTAGAAGACTTCTACATTGCGACCCACAAACAATCATCTCTTACTTGCCAGGTTGATGGTCTCCCAGGCCATAATTGATGCCTACAAAGCAGCACAACAGACCATCACCGGGTACGAGCCCCTCCGCCCCATTTATGACTTCTGCAGGAGCTATGACCCTGCCCTGTTTAAGGTGCGTGCGTGTGTGTGTGTGTGTGTGTGTATGTGTGTGTGTGTGTGCGTTTACAGGGTGCTCATCTGCACTTGTGAATGTACATGCTGGTGCAGAGCGTGTTATGATTAGTGGCTGTTTGGTTGGGCTGAACCATTGTCAATGAGTAAGCACTTTTGATTTAAGTTTGGAAGCTGTTTGGGCTTTGGAATTTGCGTAGCAGGTACTATTTTTGCCATTTGCAAGGGGCAGGCTTCGCAACTTTCAAACCTAGTTTAAAACTTGCTTATGTTGGTAAACGCGGAACAGCATGGACAGCTGTCTGATTTGTCTTGTCCTGTAACGCTTAAGATGTAACGATTGGTGTTGAACGTCTAGCGCTGGACAGCAAGTGCTCGTTCTGTCGTTGGGCTATTCTGTGTGGTGTCCACAGTCACACTGGTGTCCACAGTCACACTGGTGACTCAGTCACACTGGTGTCCACAGTCACACTGGTGTTCACAGTCACACTGGTGTCCACAGTAACACTGGTGTCCACAGTCACACTGGTGTCCACAGTCACACTGGTGTTCACAGTCACACTGGTGTCCACAGTAACACTGGTGTCCACAGTCACACTGGTGTCCACAGTAACACTGGTGACTCAGTCACACTGGTGTCCACAGACACGCTCACACTACCTGCCATAAAGCTAGATGTAAACAATCTCGTGCTCTTGCAGGATTCAGAGCGCAGTGTTCAGCAGATCAGAAGGGACATGGCGATGCTGAAGTGAGTCCACCAGGGTTCATGCCTTCTACTCCGTTCAAAGTTTGTGCCTTCTTTCTTTATTATGCTGTACACGTGGCAGAGAAAACATCTTATTGTTAGAAGTCACATCTCGTTACAGCTGGAAAAAACTGTGTAATTCCTCTGTTGTACAATGAACGATGTGAGACTGTTGTTTGTACTATATGTGTATACACCACATGACACAGGTATGCCTGCCTTGTGCGATGTGACTGTTGTTTGTACTATATGTGTATACACCACATGACACAGGTATGACTGCCTTGTGCAATGTGACTGTTGTTTGTACTATTTGTGTACACCACATAACTCAGGTATGACTGCCTTGTGGCCAAATGCATGTATGAAAACGCTGCCGCCAACAAATGTACACAGTGCCTGCCCAGCTTCCTGACTGCCACTGACACATGCCAACATCAAAAGATGCACGCCTAGGACTGACAAGAACTGATGTTCGTTTACGACCATAAATTAAAGGGTTCCACCTGCCCCCACAAAAGTGCATACAACACTTATGCATGAATGCGCACAAACTCATACATGTGCATATGTATGTATGTACGTATCCATCCCTTCCCATGTGCCTTGCAGATCCTGGCAGGACGAGGTGACCGGTTTGTGCTCTGGAAACAATGTGGGCTGCCTGCTCCTCAGTGGGCGGCACCTGCAGGAGCAGCTGGAAAACACGCTGGAAACGGTGTGTGCCTGTGTGCTAGTGTGTGTGCATTTGTGTGTGTGTGTGTGTGCTCATATGCGTGAGTAGATATGTGTGTGCATTTGTGTTTGTGTGTTGTGTACATGTAACTTTGCATTTGTGTGAATGTATGTGAGTGTGTGTGCATGTTTGTATATTTGCCTTAATTTCTTTCTTGCGTGCTCGCTTGAAACACTTGTCGGAAATGCATGGATAAATGGACCTTGTTACATGCGGTTGTGGGTGCGCTCTGCTTTGCAAAGTCTCGTGCATCATGGTTTTGCAAATTAGGGAGCGTTGTGCTTGAGTGGGTCGCGACCTTGGGCAGGTTTATGTTCTCAATTCATTTAAATCCCAAATTTTTTAGCAAAATTCCTGCACAAACATTTATACGGCTTGCACACATAGCTCATTTGTCGTGCAAGTGGCTCAGGATTAGGATTTATAGGTTATAGGTTATAGGCTTTTTGACATTTGCCACTTTCTGTTGCACTGTCCCGGGGCAATAATGCATCCAGTTGTGTGAAGTGCTCTTGCATTTTACACTGTCAGTTGCAGTGTTTTGATGCACACGACAGTAGCCGGCTCACCTTGGCTTGTGTGTTGCATGTGCGCAGGCAATGGAGCTTCAGCGCATGATGCTTGTCGTCACTGCTCACCACGAGACCCAGCGCGTGCTGGAAATGTTTCAAAGCATCAACAAGTGAGACGGACGAGTGCAAGCTCGAGTGTGTTTGTTATGGTTATGATGCACAATGGGTCTTTCTCATGCATAGCTATGTCACCTACGAAAGGGTTTCGGGTTGTATGAACGTTGTTGGAGCACTCTACCTTTTCATTGTTGGCAAGGCATCAGGCATAGGTAATCATCTAGCAAGCTGATAAGCTTTCTTCATGGGGTGAATACATGCACATGATCATCATGCACATTGTGTACACATGCACATCATACACGCCATGCACATCATGCACATCAGCATCAGTATCATGCACACTTGCAGCTGGATATCTGCAAGTCTGCCGTGCTTTGACCCATCTGCTTTTTAGTAGGTATTTGCCGCTCTCCCTCTTTTCATGTCACACCGTGCCTTTTTGGTGCATGCATTCCGTGCTCAACTTGTGTGCTCTGATTATCAAGGGAGCTGGCTGACAACACCAGTATCTTTACCAACATGTGTGTCTTTTTTAATTCCTCCAACAGCGAGCTGGTGCACCGTCCCACTGCCCTGGACGACTTTGCAGCTTTCTATGCAACCGTGACAAAGACCATACAGTCCAAGGATGCATACGACAGAGAGCACATGCTGATCCAGGTGGGATAGTGTTGGTCAGTGAGGTTGATTCATTCAGAGCACATGTTGATTGAAAGCAAATGCTGATTCAGAGCACAGGTTGGTCCAGAGCACATGTTGATTCAGGGGGGAGCATGGGCGTGTTAGGACAGAATGTGAACGAGAAGGCACAAACACACACGATGACGAATGAGGGTTTAGGATACCAGAGTGCAGGAAAGGGTACGCACTTTCTTAGGTAATGAAGCTGCCTGGACTTTTCCAGTAATGGCCCTTGTAAAATTTAAAGAGGCTGCTCAAATAAAAAATGCACATGTCCAGTTTTTCTGAATCCCAATAACATGCGCCACTTGCACATGGCTGCACAGATAGGTATGCCTGCAATTTACCTTGCAGCAGGCAATAGATATCATGCTTGAGGAGCATGTTAAGGTAGTGCAGGCATTCATCACAGGAATTCTACATTTACTTTTCAAGTTCACATTAAAGCGCCTTTGCTGTGGCTGCTGCACCCCAAATCTACCCCCATGCTGCTCTGTCCCTTTCATTCTCTCCTGCAGTCTGCAGCGCTCATCTTTGATCTCATTTTCTTTCCCCCCTTCCTCGCGCACACTGCTATTACCCATTCTCTTGCACCCGGCAACGCTCTTGTGTCTGCGCAACGCCCTTCAGTGACCGCAACGCCTTCAAGTACACTGCATTTTCCTCAAGTACACTGCTAACTTGCACCGCATTGCCCTCATGTACACTGCTAACTTGCACTGCATTGCCCTCAAGTACACTGCTAACTTGCACCGCATTGCCCTCATGTACACTGCTTACTAGCACCGCATTGCCCTCAAGTACACTGCTAACTTGCACTGCATTGCCCTCAAGTACACTGCTAACTTGCACCGCAATTCCCTCATGTACACTGCTAACTTGCACCGCAATTCCCTCAAGTACACTGCTTACTAGCACCGCATTGCCCTCAAGTACACTGCTTACTAGCACCGCACTGCCCTCATGTACACTGCTGACTTGCACCGCATTGCCCTCAAGTACACTGCTAAATTGCACTGCATTGCCCTCAAGTACACTGCTAACTTGCACCACATTGCTCTCAAGTACACTGCTTTACCCACTCGTTACAATAGGCGATGTACGAGATGCTTTCAGAGTATGGAGGGAAGATTCCCCCGTCGGACCAGGTCATCGTCGACGACACTAAGGAGGTGAGTACAAAGGTTGAGCAGAAAGCTATGAAGGTAATCGAAATAATTTCTCAAGTCAAACAAGAAAAAAACAATCAGCAGTTAGGTACCAGGTGTTGTAACGCTCCCCCAGTGTACAAGGAATGGGAGAAATCAATGGGGAGCAGGAAGGTCGCAGGCTTGGCCTGAAACCCGCGCCCTGAGTCAAAACAGCTTTTGCTACTGAATTGGTGCTTAGGAGACGTTTATTGTGCATGGAGTGGTCTTGTCATTCTTGATGGCAACAATAAGGGGAGCGTAGCTTGCCCCTCAAATGGCGCCTTAGGAAGGAGGTGACAGTCGTTTATGGTGACAGTCGTTTATGAAAAGGAGTCCTTGCTTAGGGCTGTTCTCCAGACAACCCTTTATTGAGCAGCGTTACTGATTACAAGGGAATGCCTGTTCACCATGAGTTGCTGTATACCGGTTCCCTCATGTGTGCATGCCTGTCTTGTGCGTAATGTACACTGTTCTAGTGTGCTTTGTTATAGCAGCCGTCACAACTCAGTGCTTGCACTGAACACTTCCTGCATGTGTATCTTGTGTCTGTGTCTGTGTGTCTGCGTCTGTGTATTGTTAAGAGTAAGCCATACTGTCGTGTTAGCCTGTTTTCATTGCTATCCTTCTCAAATTCATGACACCTGATTGCCGATTCCCCTGACCACAGGCAGTCATGGCCTTCAGCCGTGCTCTTGCAAGTGCCCAAGGGTATGCTGAGGACACGAAGGCAGAGATGGCCACTGACCTAGAGACCTCAAAGGCCACCATGTTCAGCAAGCTCACGGTAAGGCCTGAAGCTGTGAACCACCAGCCAGGGCCTCCTGCTTTTGAATGGATCTGGGTCTCAAAACGCAGTTCTAACCAGCACTTACAGGTGGCGTTCATTTAATAGGAATTGGTCAATGCCACTTTTGCTGCTACCTACAAAGTCCCTGGCCCTACTGGTTAATAAGGATCAGTTAATTATTGCTACTGCTACCGCTGCTGCTGCTGCTGCTGCTGCTGCTGCTGCTGCTGCGGCGGCTGCTGCTGCTTGCCTTTGGCTCTGTGTTAACTTCAACACTCTCGTCCACACTGCAGGGCATCACAGCAGACCTGCGCTCTGGCAAATTTGACTTTGGCAAGGCCGCGCCTGCTGTTGTGCTGCAGCAGCTGGCAAACACAAAGGCTTCATACGATGAAGTGTTCATCAGGGCGAAGCAGTGCAGGGATTACGAGGAGCTGTTTGGGAAGATGGTAGGTGCAGGCCTGCACAGGCGCAGCCCTTTTTTTCATCGCGTACATCTGAGTGACTTCATAAACTAAAAGGCTGAAGTTTTTATTCCCTATTTTATATGAGATATGAAGACTGCGTCGATTTAGGGCGAAATTTCTGCAATTGTCTGTACACAAGCGCATGACTCTGTGTATCTTCAGGTGCCTTGCAACAAATGGTCTGAGGACTCCCTTTGTGAAAAGATAAACGCCATAGTCAACCAGGGACATTTTTAGACCCCACAACTTGTGTAACCATATCCCTTCTATCCTTCGACCAACTTGACCAACAGGTATAAGGGATAAATAAAAAAAGCAATATAGAGAGAGTGTCCAGTTGCTTGAATTGAGCTGTGAACCGTTTAGATCAAAAAATCACGTTAAAGTTGCACATATTCCGTGATGCCAAGCAAACGAGCATCCAGCACAACTAAACAACTCCTTTGCAAGTGCCAGAGCAAGGGTAATTAGGTGCATTTGATTAGCTAGGGTTGGCCAAAGCCATACATACATACGTAAATATGGTGTATATATGGCATTTATAACAGGGAAAATTAGATTATACATATGGACTTATACGGTGTGCATTTACGGTTCTGGCCAACCCTGCATGTGTCCCATGGTTACGGCAGAAAAGTGTGATCATAGGTCACGAAAGCACAGTTCACTCAATATGCAACAGTCTCTATCTCTAATGGTCTGTTCATTACACAGTACACCTCAAATATTAAAACTCTCTTAACTCATGTAGGCCCCTCACATCATGGACGTGGAGCTACAGCTGACGCGTAGAGCGCACGCTCTCAACAAATGGGAGTTGTTTATCCCATTCAACCCATATTTGACCACTTCTGCTCTTGCCTTGCCCATGCAGCCGTCGGACTACATAGATGTGGAGCAGGCCAACAAGGAGCTCACTGTACACCTCAGCAAGTGGCAGCAGCTGGAGGTTTTTGAAACTTCCAGGGATCACTGGCTGGAGGCACCTTGCAAGGAACTCAGCACTGAGGAGATGCAGGACCAGGTGGGCTGTGTGTGGTAATGCAAAGCACAGTGTCTAAACAGGTCATTTGCATACTCTCACTCGCACTTGCGCCAAACAGTAGTAGCATATATAAGGTTGGCCAGAAATGTATATACACGGTGTTTTTGGCAGACAAATCAACGAATATAAAATAAAATACGGTGCATATAATCAGTTCTGGCCAACCCTAAGCATATACCAGCAATAAGTGCAGGTGTACGTAAGCATTAGGAGAAGATCCGTTGGAAGTGGCCATGCAAAGACAGATGTTCAAAAAGTGGAATGCGCACTAAGTATAAGCAGCGTAATATCAAAGAGTGATGCATGTGGGAGTACAGGAGAGAAGGAAGGTTGTAGGTGGCATCGCAAAGACAAAAGTATAAACTATGCCTCACTCCATCTCATTGGAGCACTTTTTTTTGTTCATGACGCAATATATGGCGTGCATCTGGGGCAGGTACAGGCAGTGCTTGGATGGTGATCAGTTGTTTGTTCATCACTAAGGGTGGGTCATGACCTCTTTCCCGGTGTGGAAGACACTCGTCGGCCAGCGAGGGTGTCTACTTTTTGGGCGGAACCAGCCCCATCTCCCCAGAAATCCCCAAAATTTCCCAAATCCGAGTTTTTTGTGGCTGATTCGGCTGACAGACCCATCTTTTAAACCAAGTATCATCAATAATAATATTTATTTATTATTATATAACACCAGGAAGAGTTAAAAGGGGTGTGCAACAGGGGGGGGGGGTGTAAAAAAAAGCCAAATTTTCCTGGCTCACATGCCCATATTTTCCACCCGGTCTCAACATTAATATTCATTAGTTCATTAGTATATATAAGCGAACAACAGAAAAAGTTCCGGCTCGATCCGTGCAGATCAAAGAAAGTGATTTTCTAACCGTAATGCACCAACTAGGGCCTCCCCAGCGAGTGCCGAGCCTCGTTGAGGCTCGTTGAGCCTCGCTGGCAAAATAAGACACCTTTTTTACCCACCCTTATACATCACAGATGCAGAGCTAAACTGCCACTCCCTATACTTGGACGCCTCCACAGTTTTCACCGATCAGGCATCTGTGTTGACTTTTCTTGATCTGTGAGAGCATGCGGAACACGTCATTTCCCGACTCTGCCACTTCCAGGTCATAGACAGCGCCAACAAGAATGCCAAACTAGTGAAGGGCCGGAGGGATGACAAAGTGGTCATGCGCACTAAGTCAGAGATTGATGAGTTTAAGGAGACCGCACTGCCTGTGCTTTTGGAGGTAGGTTTTTATCAATAGCCCAGACACAAAGAAGAAAACGAAAAAGGTTTGAAGCTAGGAGAGAGCATCTGTCAGGACCAGTAAAATTGAAGACAGAGGAGCGCAAGAATGATGGAGTTGTATCACTTTGCAGCACTGCAAGATCTCAAGTTGAAGTGTTGCACACCAAACTCAGCACTTGTGTAGCAAAGAAGGATGGGGATGGTCACGTTGTTGAACTTCCTTTGCCAACCACTTTGTGCTGTTTAACTTCTGTTCATGCTGTTGCAGGTTTCTAACAAAGCGCTGCAAGACCGTCACTGGGAGCAGATCCTCGGCCTTGTGTACTCTGGTCAGGCGTACGACCCAGGCCATCCTCCTAACACAGCAGATCTGATCAGGCAAGTTCCACGGGCTCTGCCGTGATCTGTGTGGAATTGTTGAATGGCCTGTAGTGTGCAGCTGTGAGGAAGGGAACAAGGCACTGTAGCTTATGGTTGTGTTAAGGATACTATTGGTGCAGCTATGTCGAAGTGTCAAAGGCTCTGTAGCGGGCAAATGTGTCTCAAAAATCAAAACCTCTACAGCATGCCTTGTTATGAATGCCAAAATGTTAAAGCGCTCGTTTGATGCGCTCAGCTGGGAAGGAACCGCTTGTTCATGTGAACCAGTTATGGCCGTCAAGCCTGTAGGGACCTGTGGATATGCTTAAGCGCTCAAGCACTTGTAGGTTTTGCACTCATGTCTCATTGTCAATTTAAGGCAACGGCACTAAACAAGTGCAGTTACTTAAGATTAATAGCAACCACAAAGCTTACATTGTACATGTGCTGCCAAGACACAACTCTGTGTGCTTCCCAACCCTGCAGTCTCGGCATCGTCATGAAGCTGGAGCAGCTCCAAAGCATTAGTGCCGCCGCTTCCAAGGAGAGCTCTATGCTGGTCGCCTTGGAGAACATGGAGAAAGAATGGGAAGGCCTGGAATTCAAAGTTACCGCCTACAAGGACACCGGTAGGCATGCTGAAACTTGCGTGCGAGTGCCGCATGGAATGCTCGAGGAGCATGAATGCAGATTGCTCGGCATTATTCACAACACAAATATGGGCGCGTTTAAACTTGACTCATCCTCCAAGCTTTAATCGTACTCCGGTCTTCAGCAATGTTACACACATTCTAACATTATTTTCATGACTGTGTGGTGTGTGGCCACGCAATTTGATGAACAAGATTAGCACCCAAAGAGGAGCCCAACCCAGCTATATCAAAATGTCAGGTAAAGTCTGGATCCCTTACATGCTGCTCTTAATCTTTGCATCTCACCCGCTTGCAGGCACCTACGTCATTGGAGGCACTGACGAGATCCAGATGATTCTGGACGACCAAATTGTGAAGATCCAGTCCATGCACGCCTCTCCCTTTGTGAAGCCCTTCAAACATCGTGTCATTGAGTGGGAGGCCATTCTGCAGACGCTGCAGGTAAGCATGCATGCTATCATGACTGTTGTTAAACTAATGCCGTTGCGTGCAACCGCACTAAGGTGACAGTGCATACACATGTGTGGTATCACCGCACACTGTGATTGGCTCGCCTTAGCCTGAACGTGGTCTGTAGCCAGGCTAGTCTTTGTGTGGATGTCAATCTTAGATTGCCTGGGCATGTGAGTATGCCGCTGCTCGGTAGCAGCAGCACTCTTTCTGTTATCGAAGCTTGAAGTGAGAGCTCTGCTTGCGCACAGTTAAAAGCTCATGTGCGTGAGGTGTGTTCAGGTAGTGCTTGCTACGATTGCAGCACTTGTACATGCCAAAACTGATGCTATGGCACAACGTAAAGTTGTGATGTGTGTGAGTCAGCACTGTCCTGCTGTTGGCCCACAGGCACCTCTGGCAATACAGTAGGTGTGTTACAGTAGGCGTGTTACAGAGTGCTCGCTTAGGCGTGTTACAGTAGGCGTGTTGCAGTAGGCGTTCGCTTAGGCGTGTGACAGTAGGCGTGTATCAGTAGGTGTTTGCTGCGGCGTGTTACAGTAGGCGTGTGACGGTAGGCGTGTATCAGTAGGTGTTCGCTTAGGTGTGTTACAGTAAGCGTGTTACAGTAGGCGTTCGCTTAGGCGTGTTACAGTAGGCGTATTACAGTAGGCATGTTACAGTAGGTGTGTTACAGTAGGCGTGTTACAGTAGGCGTATTACAGGGTGCTTGCTATTGCACCATGCAAGTGCCAGGCAAATACAAAGCGTGGAGGTCTCATGCAAAACACACCCAAATTACAGCTGGTTCCAGAGAAAGTCACCTTGCTGTGCTTGGTAGGCATGAAGAGGAAAGGGAGAGGGCAACAGTAAAACATTGCATGGGCAGTGGAAGCACTTCCTTCATAAGCCGAGGAATGGAGTCACTTGGAAAGAAGTGATGGTAGTCGAGTTGATGAATGTCTGAATTTTTCACAGGACATGCTGGACGACTGGAGCTAGAGACAGGCTGCCTGGCTGCAGCCACTGGCCTTAGAAAGAAAATGATATGTTTAATTGCTTTGCGTGTGATCCTTACTCAGGACATGCTGTACAATTAGTACATTTAATCTGTGTGTTTGTGATTGTTGCTCAGGACGTGCTGGACACATACAGTGTTGAAATTTGTGTCTGTGGTTGATACGTTCTCAGGACATGCTGGACAACTGGCTCCAGTGCCAGGCCACGTGGCTGTACCTTGAGCCCATCTTCAGCTCAGATGACATTGTGAAGCAGATGCCAGAGGAGGGGGACAAGTTCAGGTGGGGTTTGCTGTGTGTGTGCGCTAAGCATTTATTTTGAGCTGTGTGTGCGCGATAATCTCAAGATGCATATTGGCTGTAAAGTTTATTGTTAATGGTTTGATGTGCTTTTTCAGATGCAATTAAGGCCATTTTTTTTGCATGACACGTTGGCAGCTGGTGAGTCACGATGCAAGACTGTACTTCTCTATCGATCATACAGCAAATGACATAATGTAGAGGGTTGCAATGGAGCAGTAGGGAACAGGTAGGACACTTTATCCGCAAAAGTATCAACCACGAACCACAAACGTGCAGCAAGTCCTCATCCCCCTTGAACACCCTAGATGGCCTTCCCTAAAGTGCACATGCTTCCTCTGCATCGACAGGCAAGTGAACTGTCTATGGAGGGCCATGATGGAATCTTCGTATAAATCCCCAGCCGCCATTCCCATTGCACGGGAGCCTGAGCGTATGGAACACCTGGTCATGTGCAACAAGCTGCTGGAGGAGGTGCGTTTGCTGCATTGCAATGAGATGTGAATTGGGAGCACCCGCATTGAAATGTGTGAGACGTTGTGTGCCTGTTACATTGATGCGTCTGCATTAATAGTGACGCTTCATGACGAATAGTGTGTCACGAGTGTTAGTGTCATTGTACATTGAAACATGCATAATTTCGCACATTTCTGCTTGTCCTTGCACAGGAACTGGACCCATAAACTTGATCAGCACATGCAGATCTGCATCTTGTTAGAACTTTAATAATTAGGTTGGCCAAAATCATACATACATATGCAAGTGCACACACAAACTACATCATGCAGGTCCAGCGTGGCTTGGCAGCTTACTTAGAACGCAAGCGCCTGTTTTTTCCTCGTTTTTTCTTCTTGTCAAACGATGAAATGCTGGAGATCTTGTCAGAAACCAAGGTGCGCAGCTGTTGACTTCAACTTCAGCGTTGTTCAGGGCGACGCACACTAAAGGCAGGGATATCATGTGCTGAACTCGTCCCACGTTGCTACGCAAAATTTGGCAGGAGTATGTACTTGCATTGCTGCTTGGGTATATAATATATACTGAATTCATTTTTAGCACTTGGCGTACCAGTAAAATAAATTTATGGTTTGCGCAAACTTTGATCAAATCTCAAGGCGTTATATTTGCTCTTGACGCTGTCTCTGCCCCAAATACTCTCACTCATACTTTCATCAGTATCGCTTTCAATCTGTGTGCTTGCTCAAAACCATTCGCAGGATCCCACTCGCGTGCAGCCTCATCTCAAAATAAATTGGCGTTCTAGTAAAAGATAAAATATTTCAGATCTGCAAAGTTTTAATCTGTGTTCTTGCTCAAAACCAATCGCAGGATCCCACTCGCGTACAGCCTCACCTCAAAAAGTGTTTTGGTGCCATTGATAACTTGGACTTCAATGACGAGCTTGTCATCACAGCCATGAACAGCGTGGAGGGGGAGCAAGTGCCATTCAAGGTCACAGTGGATACTGTGAAAGCGAGGGGAGCTGTGGAGAAGTGGCTGGTGCAGGTCAGTATGACACACTTGTATGTATGTGTGTGTGTGCTTGTGCTTGTGCATGTGCATGTGTATGTGTGTATGTGTGTGTGTGTGCGTGCGTGTGTGTGTATGTGTAGTCGTGCATGCACGTGAGTGTGTGTGCGTGGTATTAAAAGTCATGGTGGACGCAGAGTGTAGGGCTGTGGAGTAATGACAGCTGCAGGTTGGTGCAAAGTGTGTATGTGATCTACATTCTTGTATGGGTGTGCTTTGGTGTACGTACCTTTCAGTCATACATCGGCAAGATCAGACATTATTAGTTATTAGTATTCATATTTTCTTAAAGACTTGTACACACACACACACTATTTCCAATCCTACCCCTCCCTGACCTATGCAGACTCATGCCAGCATGTTTGAGGCCGTGCCTAACATACACGCGTACATGCAAACACCCACTTGCAATTCCTAAACTGCCTACGCCACCCATGCAGGTCGAGGCCCGCATGTTTGAGGCTGTGCATGACATGACAGCGCGTGGACTCCTAGACTTCCCCACCAAGCCACGCCACGAGTGGGTGCTGCAATGGCCGGGAATGACGGTACTGGTGGTCAGTGCCATTTTTTGGACCCAAGGTGTGTGTGTTTGTGTGATTTTTTGCTCAATTAGTTTGGGTCCTGATATGCTTGATTGCTTGTTTCTTGGCCGTTTAAAGTAAATGTGCCTAGAGCCCTTGTAATCGTAATTCCAACCTGCTCATCTTTCTCCCCTGCGCTCTCTACCTCAGGGCACGCAGCACACACATGTGTGCACTATTTCACGTACGCTGGCACATACATGAATGCACACGTACTCAGGAGTAAGCATGTTTGTACTTTTCTCCATTTCACGAGGACTGCACCAGCAAGCTTGCATGATAGTACACCTTCATGCGTGCCCATGCGCCCTCACAACCCCACCCAGGCGTCACAAAGGCGCTGGCTGACCACACCATCGCCACCTATGAGGAGGACTGCTCCAACAAGCTGACCTACATTGTGGACCTCGTACGTGGCAACCTTACAAACCTGCAGCGCATCACTTTAGGTAAGATTCAGTATGCAGGGCAGGCTCACAAGGTCATGATTTGTGTGCCACACCTGTAAACAATTACAGGTATGAGAAGTTGTTATTATCAACCCATGACATTATCTCGGCTCCTCTTCTTGTCTGTGTGGGGAGTGAATTGGTTGCTTGTAATCTTTTTCGTTGCGGTGGGGGTCTGGTGCGGAAACGTATAGCAGTACAAGTGCGCATCAAGTCACCTGTACAGGAGCTATTAGCTTATATCCCTTTCACTCTGGTTTTCTTTCAGACGAAGTGCAGAGCACTTGAAACTACCTGAATCGCTACTGTATAGCGCTTAAGTCTTCATTCAAAAGGTGTGGCTGCACACAGCAAGCCCGCAGGGTCCTGTGTACTGTAAAATTAACTATAATGTATGAAACACTACTTGCATAATTTGTGGACATTCTTCATCCATTCTGTATAAACACCGGTTTGAAATAAAACGGTTTGAAATAAAACGGTTTGAAATAAATACCGGTTTGAAATACCGGATTCTCGTGTATGTTTTTTATTGCAAGACTAGTTTATGAACTTTTGACAACGCTTAGCTTAACACGTCACGTCGAGTTCCCAATTTATCACGTAAAACTCACATCTCACTGAGCTCACATTCATTCCATTGAGCTCAAATATATCCCAATGAGCTCGAGTACATCTCATTGAGCTGAAATGCATCTTGCTCAGCTCAAGTCCTGTCACTGGCCGACCCTCTGGGTAAACCTCGCCACCCCTTATTTATAGTATGCGGCAAGGTGACCCCCTTTTGCTGGATAGCTCGTCCAATAAGAGGTGCATGCATCTGCTTTCATGCATCTCCTTCATGTGCATATATCTGTAGGGGCGCTTGTGGTAATGGACGTCCACGCCCGTGATGTCGTCACACGTCTTGTGGAGAAGAAAGTGGAGTCTGAGTTCGATTTCGAATGGCAGGCCCAGCTCCGCAGGTGAATTTCTTATGATCAAGTTTTATTAGACAGTAATTTAGCTCTAGCTGCGTGACTGTATTAGGTATTGCTCTGCACTGTTTCTCCAGAGCTGCACAAGAGGCATTTCGTGCTATCTCAATCATAGTAGTAGATGAGGAGATAAGGGAGTCTGAGTAGGCAATCAGTCAATGCCAATGCCACCGTTTCAACATGTCAACAACAAAATGCCTAGTTGTTTAAGCGCGCCCTGCAGTCTTGATTTGCCTTACAATTCCACCTCCAATTACTCGTTGGAACAAAGTGTAAAAGGTTGCCTTTTGATGTTGTCCTCACACTTGCAGCTATTGGGAAGATGACATTGAGGGCAGCCGTGGCTCAACTATCAACATGCGTATGATGAGCGCCACCATCCAATACGGCTACGAATACCTAGGCAACTCTGCCTGCTTGGTCATAACCCCCCTCACAGACAGGTGTGCTTGTCACATGATGCTGAATGCCTGAGAGTTGCAATATGCAGTATTTTGGCTTTCTGGCTTCGTGCGACTCTCTGCCTGCCTGGTCGTGCTCATTATCTTAGGCAGGTGTGCTTTCCAACATGCTGTCACTTACAAGGGTGCTCTAAGATCGTTCATGGCACCATTTGGCTATTGGAGAACCACCCGCACACTAGCCCAGTGCTGTTCCCTGCACAGACAGGAGCACCTATAATTTTCAGTTCCTGTTTGCTGTATCATCACTGCAATTTCCTACATTTACGCTTACACGCTCTTACACTTACACTTGCACTCACACGTTCACCTACACTTACACTTGCACTTAATTTCTTCATCAATCTTTACACTTCTGCCTAAATTCCTGTTTGCTGGAACATTGCCGCATCATCAAAACCATCCCTATTTTACAGGCTCCGCAACTGACATTGCGGCTGCATAGATATTATAGCAGATGATAAGCATTGTTAAATTCAGCCTGGATTTCTCTCCTGGTTGCTGCGTGTCCCCTTTGCTGCGTTGTAAGCACCAGCAAGTGCCCCCTCTTTGCCTCGACGAGGAGGCTGCCTAGCAACCAAGTGTATTTGCATGAGCACATGCATGACCCCTCACAAATATGTACACAGTGTATTTGCATGAGCACATGCATGACCTCTCACAAATATGTACACAGTGTATTTGCATGAGCACATGCATGACCCCTCACAAATATGTACACAGTGTATTTGCATAAGCACATGCACGACCACCTCACAAATATGTACACAGTGTATTTGCATGAGCACATGCATGACCCCTCACAAATATGTACACAGTGTATTTACATGAGAGCACATGCAAGACCACCTCACAATTATGTACACACATGTACAGACACAAATAACTCACGTGCAAGCCCAGGCGTGAAGTATGTACACTCACACGCACACGCTTCTCAGGTGCTACCTACTGTACACAAACAGGTACCAACCACCTCACAAACATGCACACACACGTATACAGGCTTCACCTGTTCACAGACATGCACACACACTTAAAAAACGTGCACACAAACACACACACTACTTCTCAGATGCTACCGTACACTGATGGGTGCCATCCACCTCACTTTGGGTGGTGCTCCAGAGGGTCCTGCTGGCACAGGTAACATCCCTCTGTAGCCTGTTTAACCTACACTGCATGTGAGCTTGCACTTATTTGCGTGTGTGCATGCGTGCATGGTTATTTTATATTTTGCACATGTATGTATGTGTGTATGTGTGTGGGAGGGGGGGGGGAGGGGGGGGGTGATTTGTACGTGCATAGCGTGTTCTGTTGAAATGTTTGCCTCTGTTTTATTTGATGTTTTATTTGGTACTGGTTGCCGCACGGAAGGTTTTGCCTTCAATTGTGCTGACGCAGATGTGTGTTTGCCTGGCTACTGACCTAGGCTGGACCTAGCCATGCTGTAGCACGTATGCACGTTGACCTGGACCCACATTCAAAGCAGCACAGCAGGGAAATGTAACAATGTGTAATCTTGTTTGCTCTCAGGCAAAACGGAGACAGCCAAGGATCTGGCAAAGTCCATGGCCCGCCAGTGTGTGGTGTTCAACTGCAGTGACTCCCTGGACTACCTTGCCATGGTAGGATGTGTGATGTGTAGTTTGTGTGTATGTGTGAGTACGTGTGTGTTTGTGCTGGTGTGCTGCTGCCAGTGACCTCCTGGACTACCCTGCCATAGTAGGATGTGTGATGTGTGTGTGCGTTGCTCAATTATGATGTCTCCATTGTGTACAATTTCATGGTGGTGGTGGTGTGCTTGTGTGAGTGTATGTATGTGTAAGTACGTGTGTGTTTGTGCTGGTGTGCTGCTGCCAGTGACTCCCTGGATAACCTTGACAGCATGTGTGTGTTACCAAAGGCTTTGACTGCTTCAGGGTGCAGCACGGTATGAGCCGTGTGTGCCGGTGTTTAATTTGCAACGGCGCCCTTTAATGCCATGTTGGGAGGTGATGTGCTGCATCCAAAAAGAGATGTAGCACAGTTCAGTGTGTTTGCTGTACGTCCTTGGGACTCAGGGATGATGTCTAAGGTGTTATGTGCTAAGGCCTTCGCCTGAGTGACTTCATGATTGCACTCTGAGGTGGCAGACACACTTGCAAACATACTAGACTCAATTCAGGTTATGTCAAAAAGCGTTTGCAGCGTGGTCGCAATCCCAAGCAAGTGCTGCTTAAAATGCGTTATTGTCCTCCTGCAGGGCAAGTTCTTCAAAGGGCTGGCGTCCTCTGGGGCTTGGGCGTGTTTTGACGAGTTCAACCGCATCGACCTTGAAGTGCTGTCTGTAGTGGCGCAGCAGGTACGGACACACTCTTGTTAGGATGCACTAATCCCTAAACCCTGAACCTTGAAGCCTACTTGTTCACAATAAAGCATGTTGTGTTACTGTAGCAGACAACCTGATGGTTCGTTCCATGGTGTTGTAGTGGGTGATTTGTGCATCAAATTTTGCTGGTTGATTTGTATACCTAATAAATATTGACCTGAAAGGTTGCTGTCTGTAGGTGCTGGCGTGTCTGCTTGCTGCGTGTGTTTCATATGTGCGTTACCTAAGATGTGCGTAATTGTTTCCTTAGATGTGCGTAATTGTTACCTTAGATGTGCGTAATTGTAACCTTACCTTGCCAATACCTCTGTAAAGCACCTGAATTTGTAACTGCCAACTCTTGTTGCAGTGTACCATACTCAGCACCGCACGTTTTGCTTTCTTGCCTTCATCATTCCCCCCGCTCTATTAAAACAGGTGCTAGACATCCAGCGTGCCATCAGCGCCCGCCAGAACAACTTTGTATTTGAGGGCACAACAATGCAACTGAAATGGAGTGCCTGGTGCGCAATTACGATGAACCCTGGCTATGCTGGCCGCTCAGAGCTGCCGGATAATTTGAAGGTCAGTTTTGACAGTTTGTTCACAATTGGGGTGTCAGTTGGAGGATGTGCAGGTGTGTGAAATGACCTTCTGGAGGTGGGAGGGAGGGATGGTTTAAATGTCGTCCTTCCGGGTTATTGTTGAAGAGCTTGTGCTGTGTATCGTTCTATAAATAAGGCTGTTAGTCTGTATGGTGCAGAGTTGGTTTTGCAGGGCCATCGAAAAATATCATGAATAGAAACAAGAATGAAGCCTTTAAGAAACATAGTGTGGCTGTAATAGGCAGATCCGACCAGTCTTATTCTTACTTGATTTGCCTTGAATTCTTTCAAGAAGGTTAGTTAGCTTTCATATGTTATTGTGTGTATGTGTTATTGTGTGTGTGTATGCTTGTGTGCATGGTTGTATGTATGTGTAATTATGTGTGTGTATGGTTGTGTGCATGGTTGTGTGTATGTGTTAGTATGTGTGTGTGCATGGTTGTGTGTAAGGTTGTGTGTATGTTGTGTGTATGTGTTTTATGGTTGTGTGTATGTTATTATGGTTGTGTGGTTGTGGTTGTGTGGTTGTGTGTTATTGTGGTTGAGGGTATGGTTGTGTGGTTGTAGTTGTGTGTTATTGTGGTTGAGGGTATGGTTGTGTGGTTGTGTGGTTGTGTGCTATTATGGTTGTGTATTGTGGTTGGGTTGTATTGGGTGGTTGGGTTGTATTGTGGTGGTGGGTTGTATTGGGTTGGTTGGGTTGTATTGTGGTTGTGTGTTATTATGGTTGTGTATTGTGGTTGTGGTTGTGGTTATGTGGTTGTGTGTTATTATGGTCGAGGGTATGGTTGTGTGGTTTTGTGGTTGTGTGTTATTATTGTTATTATGGTTGTGTATGTGTTATTATGTGTGTGTGCATGGTTGTGTGCATGGTTGTGTGTATGTGTTATTATGTGTTTGTGCATGGTTGTGTGTATGTGTTATTATGTGTGTGTATGGTTGTGTGTATGTGTTATTATGTGTGTGTATGTGTTTGTGTGTGAGTTTGTATATGTTAATGAGTGTGCATGTGTGTGTGTTTGTATATGTTAATGAGTGTGCATGTGTGTTTGAGTGTGTATGTCTGTGTATGCGTGAGTGCATGTGTGTGTATGTGTGTACTTGTACGTGTGTGTTTGTTTGTGTATGTGTGTATTTGTACGTGTGTGTGTGACGTGTCAGCAGTATTTGCTTCAGAGGCAGCAGCGTAATCCATTTCCATTGCTTTGCCTTATAGTGATCATAAATGTTTGTTTTCTCACATGTGGGTAAGCCTCTTTTTGTATTTCTTGGTGGGAGCAGACAAACACACATGTTTCACACATTTTTGCACATTCACCCGTGCAGGCTCTGTTCCGAACGGTGGCCATGGTAAGCTGCAAGTGGTCCATGCTGATCTTCCAGCACGTTTGGGGAGGCTCCTGAACGCTTTACGAGCAGAACAGAGTTTAGCTTGAATGCTTGAAGCAATGATGGTATTGCCCAAAAGGGCAGCAGCCCCAATCTGCTGATTTATCATGGCAGCTGGCGTAGCAATACATGGCTTGCAATGTGTTGATTGCCTTGAATTGTAAGCCTGTGCCTCTGTAACATAGCTTAAGCTGCGGGCTGGATACTAACACAGTTTAAATTTGCGTTGTGTTGTGTGCCTGACTATGAAGACAGCTCAAACTTCAGTCCACAACGTCAAATGTCCGAGTCTTATTTGCTTGCAGATGGTCCCTGACTACGCTATGATTGCAGAAATCATTCTTTATAGGTGAGATTATTGCTCATTAGGCCTTATGTTGTAGCTTGCAACCTACTTTAGCCCTGCTTTAACTCCATGGACAAGTGACAATGCTGCACATCAATGTACACACGAGTTTCACAGGTGACTTTTTGCAAGCCTCACGCCATTGAATTCACATCTTTGTGAAAGGCAAATTCAGTGCTTGGTTGCCTGTGATGTGCAGTCCATAGTTTCATAACACGTACACATGCCCACGAACGCCCTTGCAGCAACGGCTACCGAAAGGCGCGTGAACTGTCCAAGAAGATTGTGCAGTGCTACAAGCTGTGCTCTGAGCAGCTGTCCAGCCAGGTGTGTTCTTCAATGCGGCATCGTGTTTCATTGGACAGGCACACCTAGCACTGGTCTTGTGTATGTTTAAAATCTGGTAGCTACAAGTCCTGTATGTTCAAGTCTGGTAGCAACAACTCAAGGACAAGCACTGCTTTGAGCAGCTGTCTATCCAGGTGACTGTTTTGTTATGCTTTATTGCCTTCTTGGCACTTAAATGAGCTGTTACCCTTTTGTTCTACACGAGATTTCTGTTCTCGTTGAGCTCATCTATATAGGACACCTACGTTACTCTTTAACAGATGTGCCGTCCCAGCCAAACTCCCCACCTGACAACGTCTTCCACCTAATTACGTGTATCTGTTTCCTCCAAGTCTGTTTCCGTGCTGTACAGAACCCCAGTCATAGCCAAGCTATAAAATGCGTGCGCCTTGTGCAAAGTCGCAGGAGGCATCCCAACGGAAGATGTAGCACGCACCTGCTTCTCATATGCCCTCGACAAATATCCACATATTGCGTAATGCATTAGACTAAGGCATGAATATTTTGCATATAATGTAAAAAACCAGTGGTACATGACACTTTGACTTTGTTTTTATCTCTGGACCACTGCAACTGTGACTGACACAATTGTGCTTTGTGCAATAGGCCTCATAACCAGCACATTAAAACTTGTTGTTGCTGTATGGTGTACTCCTTTATATGTGCAGGACCATTACGATTACGGCATGCGTGCGGTCATAGCTGTGCTCCGTGCAGCAGGAAACCAAAAGAGGCGATTCCCTGATGAGGATGAGTGAGTGAACTGCATGGGGCAGGGCTTTGAGGGTTGTTAAGCTCCTCATATAAAAAGTGATCAAGTATAACAAGCAAGGTCTGGTAATAATTGTGATCAAATATGTTTTTTACAGAGTAGTTCCATCAGCATCTAGCAACATGCTTGTCTGTGCTTATGGAAATAAGCTCTTTAAACTCTCTTCAGCCCTGACAACCTCTCTAACCAGCTCAATTGCAAAGCGCTTATTCCTGTTTGCCTGTGCTTATGGAAATAAGCTCATCAAACTTTTTTCAGATCGGCCAATCTCTCTAACCAGCTCAATCGCACAGTGCTTATTCCTGTTTGCCTGTGCTGATGAAAATAAGCTCATCAAACTCTCTTCAGCTCTGCCGACCTCTCTAACCATCTCAATCGCACGGTGCCTATTCCTGTTTGCCTGTGCTTATAAAAATTAGC
>Ga0307974_1000107_pt1 | contig 44418 bp, 32 predicted proteins | sample OrgLakmetagen784_FD_201812 | JGI IMG/M metagenome (GOLD analysis project Ga0307974, IMG submission 201812) | Saline water microbial communities from Organic Lake, Antarctica - #784 | ecosystem: Environmental > Aquatic > Non-marine Saline and Alkaline > Saline | place: Antarctica: Organic Lake... | reverse complement strand
CCGCCCCAGAGAGAGAGAGAGAGAGAGAGAGAGAGAGAGAGAGAGAGAGTTAAAGTGTCAGTTTAGGTATGTTTGCATCAATGAAGCATTATTTTTGCTTTAAGCGTGCACGAATAAATGAATTTTACATGTATAATGTCAGTTGCATCACGATGGGTCGCAGTATTTTTGACGCATTTCCTATTCATGGTGTGCACTTGTATTATAGCAGCCTATGTCATTCTGTGTATATCGACTAGTACTTTTTTTGGCATTACAGAGTGGCTCTGGCTGTATTTTGTTGTGCATGCATCCCCGAAAGCTGACGTGCCACTTGAAGTTGTAGTGCACCTATTCCTATTTCTTGTGCCTGTGTCCGGTTGGCTTTCCTGCTCATGAACGTGCATGTATTGCCCCGCACAGGCCTTGTGCTTGTAACACGCTATTGTTTGCACTGCCGTTTCAAAAGATAAGCCCTACCTTCTGGGTGTTATGATAGGCTGGAAGTTCTTTTGCTGGGTACGGTTTCTCACAGGAATACCTGTTATTAAAACCCTTGCCCCACACGTATTTTCTATGCCACCCATATGAAAGCACGCGCTGGTCACTTAAAAACCCCTTGATTAAGCAGAGTTTGCTTGCCTGTGCAGATTTGTTTGGTCCTTGTGCGATGCAAGCAGCAGGCGTAGAACATTCACATGTGAGGAAATTGCGATGTTATGCAGTATCTTATGCCTGCGAGTGCAGAAGTCTTGTGTCAACGCAGATATTCACACTCACAAACACACACACACACACACACACACACACACACACACACACACACACAAACACACACACACACACACACACACACACACACAAACACACACACAAACACACACACGTGGGCTCATTCTTGCAGCAAGCCGCCAGGCTCGTAATGCTGAGCAAAACAAAGGAGGAGCACGTAGGTTTTCTGTCAAGCTCCAAAGTGCGAGAGAGGCAAAAAATGGATGATCTGGACTCGATTGTGGGTGAGTCAAATGATTCATGCGTACTTCAGGTGTTGTACGGATCCTAACGCATGTATGTCATCGTATATGATTAGTCACTAGAACTTATAAAATTTTTGCTGTGTAAGCTGCACTGTTTGAATCCAACCCCTCCAAAAGAATAAAGAACGGTGATTTTGAGCAATGTGATCACCGCCTTCCCCCATAATGTCAGTTAGGGGCGGTGATGTAAGATATGTGCTGTACATTTTTTTGTGCCTTTTAGCTGAACAATTACCTGCTGCTTTGCAAGAGCCTGGTATCATAACTGCTGATTTTGCGTGACTCATGTCTTGCTGCCAAGCTTATGCTGTGAATTGTGTGTCTTGGCATTGTCAAATTACAAGGACCACATGCTTGCTATTGCTGATGATTTCTTGCTGATCATGTAACAGAAAATGCATTTGTTAACAGACAGAAACCTGTTCACTCACACATATGCGCACACACACACGCGCACCCACACGCACACTCTATCTGCCCCCTCCCTGCTAGGTCTACTACTCCCCATGCTACAAGCACACCTCAAAACGTGCGGCACCAAGCCCATGGTGGGCACATTGGTTCATCTGTCAGTCGCTAATCCCAAACGCTCCACTCTGCCCGATGAATTTTGGGAGCTTGTTATTCACAGGTGTGTGGAACTGTATGTGTGCGTGTGTGTTGTGTATGTGCAAATACCGGAACGTTCTATTTGCATCTGTTTGTGTACATACAGCTGCACGGAGATTTCTTTGTTGTTTGCAAAATTGCACATACTTCTGTGCACTACATTGTCCCCCACACATGTGTTAAGTAACTATAAATTCATGCAAGGATGATTAGCCGATTTTCTACAAAAGCTCATAGCATACACACATGCATGCACGTCTGCACACACACACACACACACACACACACACACACACACACACACATGCGCGCGCGGAAATATGCATATGCAGGCTCACCCGCAGCTGCACGTCAGAGGAGTCAAAAGTGTCATGGCAAGGCTCCAATGTCACCAGCTGGGAGCACACTAGTGCCTACCTGGATGAGATGCGCTCCCGGATCCTGCCATTGTTCTTCTTGCTACAAGCTCACAGCGAGGGGAAGCAGGTGGGTGGGTGGGTCGGTGGGTGGGTGATACACTATGCACACGTTGGTTGGGTAGACCCCCATTGTTCTTCTTGCTACAAGCTCACAGCGAGGGAAAACAGGTGGTGGGTTTGAAAGCACTGTACGTAGTTCTGCACCCTAGTCCCAATTCCCCTTGTGCTGCCTTAGTTTGGTGTGTGTCTGTCAATGGCGGCTTGACCTGCGTGGAGGGTTGTGTGCGTGTGTGTGTGTGTGCACACGTGAATGTGGATGTAGTTTGGGCAGCGTACCTTACCGTCATCCCGGTATCAAACACTTCAGAAGGATGGATTGTGACCCAGGCAAACCTTGGTCCCTTTAAAAGATGTCTCTAGGTCTACCCTAGGGTGCAGGTACCTATGTTCTCTTTCAAATCACAAGTAGCTCTTGGTTTCAGGAGCTGCTGGGCATCAAGATCTGAGGTAGCGCACTCCTCACAATTAGACTCAGCGCATGTTTCCTCTTCCTCATGATTCTGCTAGGTGCAGACACGTAAGCCTCCTCCTTCCCCGTTCTCTGAAGTAAAAGCACACATGCTTTGTGTTCTAGTGGCTGTCTAGTGCAAAAGCAACAGCTGTGAGACACTTGGGCTGCAAAAACACTGTGAATTCAAGCGATGATGGTGTAAACTGCAACATTTCCTTCTGTCCTTGCAGAAGTTTGTACCGCTGTTTGAGCTGATAGCCTCTAAGCTGCCATTGGCATACAAGGTATGTAGGTGGTGGATGTTTGTCGCTTGCGTGCATGTTGTTTTGCAAAGAGTGAATGTGTTGGAGTTTCTTTACTTCACCTCCTTGGCTGCCTCAAGAATAATCTCCAGGGCTAGAGCATCCTTGAACTAACAAATAACGCTTGCAACATCCACAGATTTGATGCACGTTCTTTGAAGCAAATCGGAATTGAATCTGATTTCCTTGCTTCAACTGCTGGTTCAAACCACACGTACATCCTGTCATGTATTGTAAGCCTTGGGTTTGTGTTGCATGCCTGCATGTCCTCTGTGGCGCATTTTCCAAGATGTTAAAAGAAGAAATAGAAAAGCCTCCTTCATCAATGGTCTGTGTGGTTGGCGACAAGCTTTTGTACATGCCCATCCTTTTGCTCACTCTACGAACATAAAGCCATGAACTTACTGCTGCTTTGTTAACGTGCGCGCGTACAGACTCATGCGCACGCGTGTGTACACGCTCATGTCATGCACACGTGTGCACACAACATGCATGCACAGAGGCCGCCTGCCTGTTTAAGACCCTACCTCCAAGATCTAGGTCATTTTCACTCCACATTCCTCCTGTGCTAGTAAATAGATTCCCTCCCTCCAACGCTAACGGGTCTGCAACATCCCTTTCATAGCAAGAAAGGAAAGTCACCAGAGCCATGGAACAATGCTGAGCAAGCACTCCACCAATGCCCCCTGTGTCTGTGCTGCTGTTTGATATCTGCAGCTGGAGCCACACTTTCGTTCCAGCAGCGCCACTGGCTTTGTCAAGCAGACGTACGGGCCCAAGAATGTTGATCTGAGTAAAGATGAGGCCGACAGGCCCCAATTCGACCCCCTGCATGTAAGTAGATTCAGCAGGCATGTTTTGTTCAATGCACTGCAAGCACAAGTGGTGCTTTGAAATGAAGATCCGCGTGGTGATGACATTGATGTAAATGGGGCGATGCTTTCTTTTTCGGCCACTGGGTTTCAAAGGAAATGGGACAATACGCACCAAATGATCACTGGTTTTCAGTGACTCTGTTGACTTCACATGCTCTGCACAATGCATGAGCTCACACCCAACCACGCTGAACATCAAATGCTCAGTGTTATTGCTAGGTTAGCATGTGCGTGTGCTGAGTTTCTTTGCAGGGTCAGCATGTCCAAATCGGTCTTGCTGTTGGTAATTGTTGTAGGTATACTGTATACTTTGTCCCAGCCACACAGGTGACAGGATATCAGCCACGCAGGTGATAGGATATCAGCCACACAGGTGACAGGACATCAGTCACAACATGCTCACCCATCCTGTAAATGCACGTTGGCCTTGCACGTACGTAGGTGCTGAATGTGCTGGGCACTGTTGTGCCCAACCTGGGTCGCACGTGGCTGCCCATGGCAGGCCCCACCGTCCAGTCTGTGTATCCACCCAGGAAGTCCAGCAGCAAGAAGGGAGCAGAGGCGTCAGAGAACAGTCAAACATTGGGCAACAGGCGTATGTCAAAAGACGCGTCAGAGAACAGTCAAGCAATGGGCAACAGGCGTATGCCAAAGGGCCTCAGGCTACTGGAGCAGATAAAGCACGTTCAGGTGAGAGGCACAGGTACATGTATCTCAAATACACGTACATAATAGCCTGTGCACGTACATCCTATAGGCACACCATAACCAAATGAGCGCACACACACAAGTACATTACACACAAACATATGGGACACGCATGCAGGTATGCTCCACACACAAACACACATGCACACACATAAGTATGCACGCAAATACACGCAGATACACACACACAATCTGTCAATGTCACGCAAGTGCTTTGCTCACCTCTCTTTATCTATGCACCATCTTTTTCTCTGCACCCTCTTATTCTCTGCACCTTAATCTATGCCCTACTTTTCTTGTCGAGCACTTTGCATCGCTGGTGCCGTTCACGCATGGCTCCACTGTTTCCATATCTCATCAGCTCTACAAAGACACCATGCTGATCCTCGTTACCCCGTCCGTGCATCGCATCCTCCATCTGACGTGACTCTGTATTAGTTGTCTCATCTTGTGCCACGATCCTCTCTCCTTCCTCGCCCACTTGTGGTGCATTGCTCCCGTGTCACAGTAAGTCCCCTGCGTAGGGTTGGCCAGAACCATATACATATACGGTGTATATACAATATTTTTTGCAGGGATTTCATCAAATATACGGTCGGTCATAAGGGTTGGCCAGAAACATATATATATACGGTGTATATACGATGTGTTTTGCAGGGATTTCATCAAATATACGGTCGGTCATATACGGTGTGTATATGTATGATTCTGGCCAGCCCTAACTTGACTCTGCGCCATGTTCCTTGGCACAGAACGACCCAGAACGCTTGCTGCAGCTGGACGAGAATCTGGTGCTGCTCGAGGCCTGGAGGCGTTCTGGAGCCCACCGATATCTGCCGCTGCTGCTGAATGCAGCCTATGAGAGAGATAGCGCGCGGCAACACGACAGGCAGCAGGTTGAGATCAGACAGCAAATCAAGATGTTCTGGCTGTTGGACGAAGCGGTGCGTGTCCTGTATGGGGGAGCCAGCTGGATGCAGCAGGGGGAAGGCGGACAGGAAAGGGCAGGGAAGGGCTCAGGCAGCAGCAGCAGTCATGCAGGCAATGGCAACAGCACGCTTGTAGCCAGCCTGCAGGGAGGGAGTTTGAGAGGAGGGAGGCCTGAGGTAGCCCCCCCCCTTGGCGCAGAGCTTGAAGCGCATATGACACCCTTGCTCAAAGGTACGCCCTCTTCTCCTGTGCTGTTTGTTGTTCACACGCTGCAAGTAAGGTGTCGTCACGTTGCAAAAGGTGTCTTTACGTTGCAAAAGGTGTCTTCACGTTGCAAGTACACCGGAGTGTGCGTGTGTGGTTGTTGTTCACACGCTGCAAGGTGTCGTCACGTTGCAAGTACACCAGCGTGTCTTCACGTTGCAAGTACACCAGCGTGTCTTCACGTTGCAAGTACACCAGCGTGTCTTCACGTTGCAAGTACACCAGCGTGTCTTCACGTTGCAAGTACACCAGCGTGTCTTCACGTTGCAAGTACACCAGCGTGTGTGTGTGTGATTGTGTGCTGGAGGGCAAGCACTCTCAATTCGTGTTTTGTTTCCGTGGCTTGAACAATTTCTTAAGTGCTCTGGGTTTTGTGCCTACATGTTTGATGTGCGTGCCGGATTCCTTTTGTGGCTGCTGTCAGGTCTGACTGGAGCACTGAGAGCTCTACCCTCGACGAAACCAGCGTTATGCCATGTCGTGTCGATGCATTACTCTGCAGAAAATTGCTTCACTTTTTTGCGTCACTCTGCAGCAGCTTCTTGACTGGTGTTTTTGTTTTTTTCAGGCCTGAAGCCTTCAAAGAAGCTGAGGCTTGCGCCTTATGCTGTGTCAGTGCTTGAGGAGCCTTTCCAGCAGGCTTGCCTGCTCAACTCTCTCAGCCATGTCCTGCTGGTAAGTAGTTGCGTTTTGAATATGTCTGCCGATGCGCCGGGCATGCTACTTCTCAACTACACGCTACTTGTCAGCCACACGCTATTTCTCAGCTACACGCTACTTCTCAGCTACACGCTACTTCTTAGCTACACTGTGTACAGTTTCATCAGCTAAATGCTACTTCCCAGCTACACTGTGCGTACAGCTTCATCAGTTACACGCTACTTCTCAGCTACACTGTGTACAGTTTCATCAGCTACATGCTACTTCCCAGCTACACTGTGCGTACAGTTTCATCAGCCCTAATAATGTCATAATACTCCTCAGAGCGTGGCCCTCCTCCTGTACATTGCATGCTAACAATTAGGGCGTGCGTGTATGTGTGCACTGCTGCGTGTGCAAGTATGCGTCATGAAACTTGTCGTGTAAATTTGCTCTGCTCAATGACGCTGCCCTGCATTGATCATTCTTGCTGGCCCTCCTCTGCGTGTCTCATAATGCGTCGTAGCCTCTAGTGATGACTGTGCAGCGTGTCTCATAGTGCGTCGTAGCCTCTGGTGCTGACTGTGCAGCGTGTGCACTGCCATGTGATTGATGTGCCATCCTCCTGTTGCCCCCACAGAAGATGGAGGTCTCTCCCTCCCGGACCGAGCGTGTGCAGCTGCAAGCCGCTGTGCTGACTGTGCAGCATGTGCTGTCCGCACTGTCTCAGTCCCAGGTAGGAAAGCGGAGAGAGAAGGTTGTGCTGAGAGAGGAGAGGGGGGTATATCAATGACAATAACAATAATAATAACAATAACAATAACAGTGACAATAACAATAACAATAACAATAACAATAACAATAACAATAACAATAACAATAACAATAACAATAACAATAACAATAACAAACAGGAAAGTTGTATGCCGTAGAAGGGCATCTTGGCAGAGGAACATTATTGAAAATTGCTTTAGCAGAGTTTTAAGCAAATATGTCTGGGCAGCATGGGGAGAACGAAATGGTGTGATGTGGATGAGAATGTGCGTCGAAATCTGCCTTATTTGATACACTGCTCACACACAAACATACACATGCAGATGCAAACACATGCACACACACGTATACACATGAGCACATGCGCATGCAAACACCATGCAGCAGACTGCTCCCTCCTCTCTGGGCGCATCGCCAAAAGCCTCAGCCTCAGATGCGGGGGATGCGGAGGCAGCCGGCAGAGCAGAGCAACCGGCCACATCACCACCACCAACAACAACAACACCAACAACAACAACAGATGCTGCTGCCTTTCCTACGCTAGGCACTGCAGCAACACAGGGCACAGCTGCCTCGGGAGTGCAGGCCCGGGCGCAGGCACTGGTGCAGCTATGGGAGCGACTGTTTGCCGTGACCGCCAGGCTTGACGATATCCTTGCGGCCAATAATGAGGTGTGTTTAAGGTGTGAGTGTTTGTGTACGTCATGTGGGTAGATGGCTGGGTAAGTGAAGCGGCTCGTGTTTGGGTGTGTGTGGGTATGAGTGTTCGTTGGCTGGGAGGGTGGGTGGGTGAATGTGATTGTGCTGCTCAAATGTGTGTGTAACGGGCATGCGGCAAGGCAGCCGATTTTTTGTGGTCCTTGGTCCTTGGCACTATTGGCACAATATTGCGCAAATTTCCAAGTGCTGCCACTTTTGTGACTTGCATGCTTGCTGCACAATAGCTGTATACTGCACATACACTTGTGTGTGTGCGCCCGCCACCACGTTCGTGTGCGTCACATGCACGCAACCTGATGCAACTCATTACGTGTACATACTGTTGTGAACACCACGCAGTCCTTTATGACCGTCCATGCGTGTCTGGGCTACGTCCGCACGGTGCAGCTCCTGCACGATCCAGTGGTGGGACTCAAAGGCTCAATGGTTGAGTGTGACCCTGAGTCAGGTGCGCTGAGAAAAGCATGCAGGATGCACAACAGGGGTGGGGCTCTTTCTTTGATAGAGAGTTAAGATTGAGTAAGATTAAGTTAAGGATAACGCACGTACATGCGTGCACAAGCACGCACAGGCACGCAACAGGCACGCTACAGACGCACACATTTGTAACTTGCAAAACACTGGTGTACCAATACGCAAATGCTCGCTCACACACGCACGTACAAACACACACGAACGCACACACAAACACGCGCACACGAACGCACACACAAACATGCACACACACACACACACACACACACACACACACAAACACGCAGCTGCACGGGGTGCGGCCCTGATCAATGTGCCTGTTGCCATGGCAGAGCAGGCCTTGGACCACCAGCCACATTACCTCCATGCGCCCCATGCACTTACGCACGAGATCAGCCGTGCTGCCCCTGTGTCAGTGACCACAAACAATGCCACTAGCACCTTTTCTGAGGAAGGTGGCGCTGGTAGGGTGCTTGGGGATGAGCAAGGCAACTTCAACAGCAGCAGTCGCAGCAGCAGCAGCAGCAGCCAGCAGGGTGTTGAAGGCATCACAGAGTGGGGCAGTGGTGGTGGCGGTGGTGGTGGTGGCGGTGGTATTGTAGGTGCTGCTAGCGGGGAGGGTGGCAGCAGCAGCAGTAGCAGTAAAGATAGCAGGGAGAGTTTGGTCGGTGGGCCTAACAGCTACGCAGCACTGTACACGTATCGTGTGGTGGGCATGGTTCTGAAAACAATGCTTGAGGTGCTCGCGGCAGCAGATGACAGCAATGTGCAGCTGCGGAGATGGTTCAGGGAGAAGGGGGAGAGGGAGGCGGCTGCATGGGTGTACATGCCGGAGCTGCGAAGAGGGCTGACGGGTAAGAAAGCAGTGGGGGTTTTGTTGTGTTGTGTGCGCTGATATGTTAATAGTGAGAGTGGGTAAGGGCAGGCTGGGTATTGGGAGAGAGCGTGGAGTTTGTAATAGCCAGCACCGTGCTTTGAAGCACGTTTTGTGAAGTGTGTGAAGGCAACATCAGAAATCGTCTTCACCCTTGTCCAATCTGCTTTTCGACCTTGTCCAATCTGCTTTTCACCCTTGTCCGATCTGCTTTTCAACCTTGCTAGGGTGGGTTGTATCTTTCCAACCAGGAGAGAACAGGTGCATGCACACACACACACACTCTTACACACACACACACACAGCCTTTCACTTGTACAACCCTGTTTTAGGGGCCACAGGACCAGCGCCAGAAGCTGCAGCAGCAGAACTCAGCAGGGCAGCAGGGTGGTCAGCAACAGCTGCGCCAACAGCTGCAGAAGTCACAGCAGCAGCAGGGGTGTCGCAACATGAGCTCCGTCAGGGTGGTGGTGGCAGGTTCTTTGCATCAGCTTTGTTGCCAGGCAGTCGCCAATGGGATAGTGCATTGCTGGTTTCGCTGCTGTGGGATGCAGCACACCTGCTGGCCTCCCAGCCGCTTGTAGCCACGCATAAGGTGAGTGAGCTTTTTGGTGCAGGCCTATCCTCATTGGGGGCATGTGGTGTCCCAGTTACGGCATATGTACAGGAGGATGGACAAAGGGGGTGGGGTGGTGTGTTTGGGTGCTGCATGACCAGGTGTGTGTGTGTACATGGGCAAGCGTATATGTCGTCGTTGCCAATAAAATGTACAATGCTGTTTGCATTTATTGCGCAGTTTTCTCTGCAAATGCTCATAGGGTGACGCAAGTGAAGGGAGAAACCTTCATTGTTGAACAAAGCTGTTTGCACTCTTAGACTTAAACGCAGCACATAACATCCCTCTTGCCGTTTTAAAACAGGGCTCTTTGTAGTCTTATGCCTAAACGCAGCACACAGCATCCCACCTGCCCTGGTTTGCCCGCCTCTTCACACGCAGCTTCTTTCACACCTCCACTCTGCCTTCGCAACCATTTCTGCAGGGTATGCCCTCCTGCACCTACCTGTTGTGCACGCTGCTCATGTTCAACGTCCGATGGTCATTGTGCTTGGACACGAGCACGATTGCATCCATGGTGGAGGCAGTGGCCAGAGCCTCAATGCAGGTGACTCCACGGAAACTCAGGACGTCATCTTTTTGCTTGTGTATTTTTGCAAGACCAATGGCACCTTTGAAATTAGAGTGTCACATTTAAGGTGACTGTAATGTTGACAGCTTGCTGTACGATCGCCTTGGTTTGATCGTACAAGAGAAGAGGACCCTTGCAATCGCTTATCGTTCCAACGTTTGTTGTCATGGCTGCCTCTGGGTCAGCAGCTGCGTACATCAAGCAAAAAGACATTCGGATATCAAAGCCTTTAGTCCAACGTGGACACCGCCTGCATGGTTGCCATCTGCTGCAACATTTGTTGTGCTGCAGTTCGGCACTAACCGTTGTTAGTTAGAGCGTTGGTTAGAAAATCGGCAATCTTTGTGTGAGCAAACGTTAGTAACAACAGCGCCGTCATTATGAGTTGCATTGCTGGCATAGTGCCTCTAATGTGTACCTCCCTTTGAACACTGAGCGCATTTAGTCTGAGTAGCCTCTTCTTTTCAACACTTGCTCACAAATGCAGTTTCGAGGCAGGACCAGCAGTTTGGATGAGAAGGAGGACAAGGGAAAGGGGCCTTCTTCCCTTACAAAACAGGTGCAAGTGTATGCTGAATGTAGTGGCTCAGCTCCTTTTATGAGTGCCATTTGGTGTGTGTGCCATTTTATGTGTGCCATTTGGTCTTACCACCTTTTGGAAATAAAATGCAAACCCTTTGTTGTCTGTCATGCAGCATGTATCGGGTTTTGCTGCTACGGTGACTGACACTTTTTTTCACGTTCAGGACTCAGAGCATTTGAGGGAATACTGCGGAGGTTGACAATTTCATTTAAAGATCACGAGCCTTCAGGCAAACGTTGAAAGTCTCCAACGCTTTACTGTATGTCTTTCCTCAATACTGCATGCAGGACGTTCCATCGTATTTGCAGAAAAAGCTGGTGACTTCCTCAATACTCTTAAGGGTGCGTCCAAGTCAAGAGTAAGGCACATACACAAGGAACAGATGACTGTGCGTGAATCTGTACTGTAAATGTCCTGTGCTTGCTCAGTGCTTGCTCAGTGCTTGCTTAATGCTTGCTCAGTCCTGTAAATGTCCTGTGCTTGCTCAGTGCTTGCTCAGTGCTTTCTCAGTGCTTGCTCGGTCCTGTGAATGCTCAGTCCCGTAAATGCTCAGTCCTGTAAATGTCCTGTGCTTGCTCAGTGCTTGCTCAATGCTTGCTCAGTGCTTGCTCAGTGCTTGCTCAGGTCTTGCTCAATGCTTGCTCAATGCTTGCTCAGTGCTTGCTCAGTGCGTGAATCTGTACTGTAAATGTCCTGTAAATGCTCAGTCCTGTAAATGTCCTGTGCTTGCTCAGTGCTCCATCCAGCATGCAACATCCTGCATGGTGTTCTCTATCTACCCTGTGTTGCGAATTGCCTATTCTTCCGGGGCTGCCACTTTTTGGCCTGGTACTTGTGCGATGCTTCATTGCACAAGGGCTCCGTCCGTCGCCCTCAAGTTTTTTATCACCTGTTCCTGTTCCCCAAACCTTCTATTTTTATCACCCTTTCATTTTCCACCCATCCCTTTTTGCCACCCAATCCTGGTTCCCAATCGCTTTCCTCAACCCACACTCCTCAGGTACAAGGCACGTTGCCTAGTATCCAGAGCTCCACCACTCAGGAGCGGATACTGGAAGCCCTGGTTTTAGCTGAGGTGTGTATCAGATGGAGATGCATGGCATTTTGTTTCGATGCAATGCATACCGTATGATGTATCAAGTTTTAGAAACTAGAGAAATCATCTGAGACTGTGCTGTCTACCTTTTTTTACACCTAAAGAACATCTTTTTTTTGCTCTAGTTTAGAGCGTGAAGGCCCTCTGATAGAATGAGTAAAGATTGTGAAACGAGGTATCGGAAAGGGTTTAAGGAAATGTTGCAGTATGAGCTGCTGATTGGCAATTGCTGAAGGCCATTCGAAAATTCTTGGTTCTATATAAGAGCGGTCAAGACAGAATTTAAGCCGGCTGGCGTAGCCATAATTTGGAAGGACCTTGTGTAAACAGAGCCTAGGCATTGTGCGATGGTGGTAGTGCGTGAGATGATGTTGTGGATTTAGAGTAGAGGCGTTGAGGTACTGCATCTGCACATGAATGCAAAGGTGTGGGTTGTGCATCCAGATTGTGCTCTCTTCATACGAATTCACTTTGCACTGCATCCACACATGATGGATGCAAGGGTGAGCGATGCACAACCGCACACATGCCCACTTACACTTCTCATTGCTCTCTTGACTGCATTGCAGGTGCTCCAGCCTGAATCAGTGAACCTGCTGCTGCACTCGCCTGCCTTCCTTGCCTCTGGCGTGGCGGCTGACAAGTCTGGTGACACCTGGCCCCAAACGCCTGACCCACAGCAGAAGGCTTCCCTGTCTTCCTGTGGCCCTGATGCGCCGTACGTGCGTGTCCTACTGCCACTGTTGCACGAGTGGGCAGAGGCCAACGCAGCAGGGAGCACAAACCCGGAGAGCAGCAAACGAGAGGCGCCAGGACGTGGGGAGGAAGCAGCGGTGTTGCTGAGAGATCAGATGTGGCGAGAGTGGGAGGAAAGAGAGCACAGCGTGTGCGAGCAGGGCTTCCAGCGCTTAAAAAGGCCTCAAAAGGCGGGTGTGCAGGCAAGGCAGGTGCTGAGTGATGCAGGGTGCGGTCAGGCTCTGAGTGTACTAGAGGCCCTGCGCTTGAGCCCTGAGGTCAAGACGGCATGCCTGAAGTGGAGAGCAATGCTGGGCAGCGGGAACGCAGCCCCGCACCAGCCCTCTGGGCGCAATTCAGCCTCACTCTTTGTCGGACCTTCTGTAACCACTGGTGGTGGAGATGAGTTTCGGGAGCATAAGGAAGGGCTGTGATCACTAGAGCATGTGTCAGCCTGCAGGGTAGGTAGCTTTCAGGCTTTCGTACTGTGCCTGTTATGGAAGTGCAGCTCTACGGCTGGGGGAGCACCTCTCCCAGTTTGACTTGCTTTGTGCTGCTTCGGTAGACTAGCCTGGAATGGTTTTCCATTGGTGCACAGCTTAGGTGTTGAAGAATTGAGCCTGTTCACATTTGGTCTGATGTGTTTGACGTGTTTTTTAATGCCTTTCTTTTCCGCCAATACTATCAAACTATAACTAGAGCAGCCAATAATTGGAGCACGCTTATTAATGGAGTCCTGTAAGAGGAGTTAATGTTTTGATTCAAGTCCTTGCCCGTGGCATGAACCCTATTTTTCACCACAAAATCGATTTTTGGTGTTATAGCGTCCTTGTAATAAACAAACGTCATTGCAAAAAAATGGAGTGAAGCGGTCAACTAGTTGGGAATGTAGGCCAACATATGCTGTTTTCCCATGCAATGGTTACAATGGTTACAATGGGGGGTGACCTTCAGCCAGGTTGTTTGGCTGATCGGCTGCTGACTGGTCTCGGCCAGCCACAAATAAATCCATAAGCTCAGAAAGATAAAGAAAAAGTCTATTGTTCTGCTGAGAAGTTTTCCCATGCAAAGCCACCTTATTAGGGTTTGGTGATCACTGTGGGCTTTCAGCTCTGCCAATTTGCACACAGAGCGACTTACATGAATCCAACACATCCTCGTGTAATTTATGATGCCAGCTTCAATTTAAGGCAAAGATGGTACCAATCGGATAAAGGGGCAGTGGATGGCTAGCTTCCGAGTGCAAAAAGGGCACATATTTGGACATTCCCCCAGTTGACCCCCTCTGAGAGACTACCTAAAAGGAGGAGGAGGAGACTAACAAGGAGAGCGTGCCTAAGAACTTTAAACCACATACAAAAGTCCAAGCCACTGGTTCAGGGGGGGGTTGACTACTTCTCCATCCATAGTTAACCCCTGACAATTTTTGGCTGGTGCAAAGTGTTTTTTTCCAGGCAGAAAGGCACACTCGATAGCAGCCTTCCTCACAAAAATGCGACAAGAAGAGATTCCCATGTAAGATCAAATCTTCATCACTGCAAGTGTAGGACGGAGCACGCCAATTAATCACGGCTCATCTCTCCAAGTACTGTTGTATGTTCTCTATTAAGGGTTTAGCCTCCAGTTGTATAGGTTTAACCTTCAATCGTATAGCTTTAACCTTCAGGCCCGTCTACATGGGCAATGGTTGATGTGCTGAGTCTTATACTTTGCAGTGACGGTGATTTGCCATGACAAATTTGTTACAAACTTGCTTGGAGCAAAACACAGTGCGATGCAACAAGCAGAAACCACATGGGTAGCTAGTACCTTTGTCATGTCCGAGGTCGTCGACAGCAACAAATTGTGTGACAAGTAGTAGGTCGAGAGTTTCTGTGTGTATTGACCAACAAGCCAGACATGCCAGTCTTATTGAAATATACAACTTCGGACCATGAAAGGCCTTCAAGGTTAGAAATCACCCAGCAGAGGAGTGAACTCTTTGCATCACTGCAGTCTTAGTACTTCTACAAGCTCGATATATCCATGCCTGTGCACTCTCTGCTCATCCTCGTGCGCGTGCGTCCATTTCTGCTAGTGCTACTCACTAATTATAAAAGGGGGCAGCAAAAAGGCAGCAAATCCAGCTTTGCTGTTCATTCCAGAGCAGAACAAAGCTGCCAAGAAGCATCTTGTTATTACAAGCTTTGTTTAGAAATAAAACAAGATAATAGAAATACGGGTTGCATAAGAAAAAGAAAAACTATGCAGGCAGTGAAAGCCATTCCCCACATTAATTAAGGAAAAGGAGCCATTTTGGTACCGTTAAACTCCTCCACCGCAAAAAGGAAAGGAAAAATCAATGGGGATCAGGAGGGTTGCAGGCTTGGCCTGAAACCGGCTCCTGATGAGAGTTGATAACAGTACTGGAAAGGGCACGTCTAGTATGGACAAGTTGAGCAGCAAAGACGATGTGAAGATGTGAATTCACAGAGTGCACATGGAGCTTGGAGGCAAGCTTCTTAACTCTTTGAGAATCGAGACCCAGTTCTTTGAAAGGCTTCATAGTGTGGGTGTTGTAGATGGTGCCACCCACACCCAAAAGGATGATGTGGAGAGTAACAGAGGCTCCTTGGAGAATGCTGCAAAGGTCATTGTGCTGTTCCTTTGCAGCGTTCAGCTGGTTCTGAGGTCTGGTGTCCTCACAGTACTTGATCTCGACAAGGTGGATGTCACGCCGAGGTTTGCTGAGGTTTTTAGGTCGGTGCTGTCTGGGGTTGGTGGCTCTACTGGTGGCTGGCGGTGCTGCTGAGGTGCTCCCAGTCTCCCTCAATTGCTCCCTGCCACTTCGAAGAACCCACCCCCCTACATTAGTTTGTTGTTTTGTGTTTTTGCAGCGATGGGAGTAACCAGCACAAATTCTGGGCGGCTGGAGGTGAATCTGCCTTTATCGGGAAGCGGGGTGGGAAGAGCCATTTGGGAACAATTCTACTTTCAGCTGTTTCAGGAATCTGGAGATTTTGCATGGTCATCCGTTCGTGAAATGTGTGCATAAAAAGTGAAGTGTGTGCATAAAAAGTGAAGTGTGTGCATAAAGAAAGGAAAAGGTCCCTGAATCGTAAACTGAAAGGATGCCAAGAATGGCTAATACACGTAGACTCCCTTAAGACACATGGCCCCTATTTGGAAAGATTGGGCCTTTGTAGATGGGAGTACAAGCAAAGAAAATGGATCTCAGTCAATAGTGGCTGGAGCATACCTCCCTCGATCCGATTGGAGTCCAACATAACCATACACATGAAATCCTGGAGGCACAAGCATCAACAATACCATAAACGGAGCCGAGCTAGCAGGAACTGCTGCTGCTTTGGTTAATAATACACCCATATTACGACAGACAGAGCTGGTGCACATGGCAAGTAAGGAATAGCATTACCTATCCCCAGTGCATGAAACGGCATAAACATGTAAAACTCCTAGAGACCATCTTACGACACATCCAGCAATCTAAAGATACCATCCATCTTTACAAGTTTAAAGCTCGTGCTGGCATCCTACTGGAACGAGTGCTCTGCGGAAAATCAAAGTGGCCATGATATCCATATTAACACTGACGCCCATCTCCACTCATCCAATTTCTGGCCGGCAAGGGTGGAAAACCCTTTTTCAGCTGCCTACCAGATATTCCTAACGCCTGCCAACCAGAGCCCCCAGCCAAAAGTTTTTCCAGATCTCGACGCCGGGACGGCGCACATGCACGTCTAACACATACTAGGTCCAAAACTTAATAGGTTTGAAGCCAACAGCCCACAGACCGAAAAGTGACCAAGGAGGACATTGTCAAGAAGTATGTTTGGAAAATTCAAGTGTCACCTCAAGGGAAGAGAAATATGTCTTAATCTACCGCACAGATTAAACATACACCAAAAGCGTGCTGCCCAGTGCAACTATAGAAAGCCCACCGATCTACCCCATCTGACAAAAGCAAGACGGCACATACCACATGCTGTCAGGCTGCAGCCATTCCATTTCAAATCATATTATAATAAAGAGGCACTACGTTGCTCACAAATGATTTCCAAACCAAGTCAAAAGGTGCACAGGGTGCTTGCATACTAGCACAAGCATAATAAGGGAGTCGTGCAACAATGATACAACCAGGCATTATATGTTCTTCAGAGGAGATATAGATAGGGATGATACCGACTTGGCTATTACCTTCCAATCTCAATGCACAACAGCAGCGAAAATTTAGCAAGCCAGATGGTAGTTACTTTGACCCAGCAACCACGCCCCAAACGAAACCCAAAAACACGTATCAAACTAGGTCTGCCAATAATGAAAGAGGAGTTGCCCGTGATAACCTAGAAGATGGCGCTGCCATTCCATACCCTGGCTGTGAAACCAAGAGACATATAACCAAACAACGCAAGTACTGTATAGACACTTCCCCTTCCCAACAAGCAGACAAGGCACAAGGAATAGTGAGAAGCTGCTAATGCCTTGCTTACTCGGACACCGCAAAATCCTCACACCATCCTGCTAGGAGCAATAGGCACCATTTACAGCAGCCACGCAAGGAATCTACTCCACAGCCTCAGATTTACTGGCCTACATGTCACAGCACTCATGAAAAATCAAGCCTACGATACATGCAATCAGATCCGCAACAAAAATGATATAGATGAGACGAGACATTAAATACAAACCCCACAATATTGTGGGGGTTGTATATGAGCAATATACTCCTGGGCTATGCAGGCTTCTGCCTCCCAACCACCTGATCCCCACTGAAAGCCTCTCTTATTCTCCAGGTGGGATGTTGTCTCTGCATCCATTGTGTGCTGCAAAACACAAACGTTATCCTTTCCTTATCCATGCCGGTAGTGTTTGCATTATCTACGTCTCTTTTTCCTTTCTTCTTTCATGCATTAAAAGCATAGCTCTTGTGTCAGCGGCTTTTGGTTCAGTCCGGAACGGCCATGAAATGAAAGTAATGTCTTCCGTGACAGGTTGACGCCAAATTGCACATTATTGCGCGCTTGATCATGGAGAGGACCAGCAGTCCAAATTTTGGTCTCCTGAACTTTTGCTTTGCTGAAATACAGTTCGAGCTCTGAATGGGATTTAAGTGCATAATATTTGGAAACTTCAACGCGTACTTTCTCCCCATTGCATTGTTCCTACAAAGGAAAAGAACAGAAAAAAAAACCCATGCAGCAAAACATTCCCTGCAAAAGGAGACACATTGGCCCGTTGTGCCGTGACTCTCCCCCACCAATAAGTAAGAGGAGACTCTGTTCCTAAGTTTATTTTTAGTCTCAATGCCAAGGTCGCCGACAATACCACAGTAAGCTGTGCATACACATGTTGGCACGTAAGAGGGATGGTCTGGTTCAAATCAATCTAGGCACAGCTGACGGTGCAAGGCGCTAGCACCTTACAGGAATTTGTAGACATGCACGTTATAGACTCGGCACGACAATCAAGCGTGGACAGGTGCGTGGGCATTCAGTGTACTGGGAAGTGAAGGTGTTATTTACCTCTGTGAACAGAAGGATTGGAATTCCTCCCTCTCATAATATAATAACCTTATACTGTAGAGCCTCAAAAATGAGGGCGAAGCGCCTCAATAAGTAGCAACATGGTTGATGCTTCAACTATACCAACACCACCACACCCAATCATAAAAGGAACTGCACTGTACAAACTCCTGTCTAAGCTAGTAAATTGACGCATGTAAGACAATACAACAGCCCGTCACAAGCAACGTAAGTAAACAAAGGCACCAATGTTGATGTTACAGTCTCCTTGAGCATGTGAGCAAGTGGTTATATGTTTCACACGTGCTAACAAGGGAGTGCGTATCTCTTTTTTAATTGATGTGAGTGTACCTTTTAAGTGTGCGTGTGGATGTGTGCGTACACTCACACACGCACATGCACATGCGTGCATGTTTGTGCCTGTATTAAGTAGGAATCAAATGTCAGCATAGAAAGAAAAGAAAAACTACGTAGGCAATGAAGACCACTCCCAACATGAAATTAAGGAATTGTAAGCCACTTTGGTACCGAGTACCGTAAAATTCCTTTACCGGCAGACAAAAAAGGCCCAGTCAGAAAGGTCCTACAGAGTACCAGAAGGAGGAAAGAAGTCACAAAGAGACCGGAGTACCAGCCTCAAACAAGCAAGAGCACCAGGCACAGACATTGCAGAGCTAAGCTAAGGGTATACAGGGACGACCAACCATCTCGGCCACTGCCAATCCACAAAAACTACCGAGCCTCATAGCCAGTCCTACAGCACTGAACCTGCCGTGCTACTCTACCAACACAGTCACTCGGTGCAAGCCTATAGAAAAGTTTACTAAGCAAACACTGCTTGCACTACCTCAGCATTACACCGCTCCCACTGTGCATACAATGTGCATCATGCATTGCTCGACTGCACAAACTATTTGTAGTAGATGAACTTCTGAAAAGAAAAATACTGTGCAGGCAGTGAAACCCCAAATTAACTAAGAAAAAGGAGCCACTTTGGTATCTGGTACTGTAAAATCCCCTCAGATCAAGAGGGTTGCAGGCTTGGCCTAAAAACCGGCTCCTGATGAGAGTTGGTAATGGACAAATTTAGCAGCGTAACTGACAGAATGAACATGGCTTGGAAGCAAGTCTTGTAACTCTTTGAGAATTTAGACCCAAGCCCTTGAAAGGCTCCAATGTGTTAGTGTTGTAAATGGCGCCACCCACGCCCATAAGGATGGTGGAGAATAGTAGTGGACTCATTTTGTTTTGATGTACTTGGCTTTTTCAGCATTGTAACTGTCACTTTCTTAAATTTACCCTCATAGGTCAATGAATCAACGGTCAAAAATGCAGCATTGCAAGGGCTTACCTGACATAGTTTTGGTAACCTGTATTTATTCTGGCACTCCCCATTCTACTAGAACAAGCTTGGTCTTAGATCAGAGAGTGCACGAATAAGCCTCGGTGCTAGTTGTGAAATCCTCAGGTAAGATGAAGACGATGTGCGCCAGCCTCCCTCCCGTCTGAACTCCGTTGAACATACAGCTTCTATCGCCAAAAATCGTTGTTGTGTGGATTTGCATCTATTGGGTGGCGCTTAACGAACACGAAAGAACATTCTCTCCTAATCCTGGATTGTCGGTAATATTAGCAGTATTTACCCTGTCTGCATCCCTTGCACTCCCTTTAATCAACACCTTTTTTCTTTTTCCCGTCCTGGCACCTCCTTCCCTGAATTTGTAAGATCTTTAATGGAGTCTAAAAGTCCTGGTGTACTCCATGGTATGTACTGTCTCATCTGTTCCAGCTGTGCGTGATTTCACGGCGTGCTTTCACGGCGAGCACTACACCAGTGCGGAGCATAGCGCTTCAACCTCAACCGTCCCACCGGTTGGTATATGAATGGACATCCGAAATCTAGATCGGCATCATTCTCCCTTAATGAAAAGGGGCCGAAAGGATTAACGTTTCAAACTTGCACGAGTCTTATTAACGACGGAAATTTTGTTTCAGCTGTGTAAAGTACAACGGACAGCGGACGTCGGACGTGTAAAGTAGCTGGACAATCTTTTGTACCTTGGTATACAAATAAAAATATAATTGAATGTTCTATTAGTGTTTATGATGCTTTCATCGCGTGTCACCTTGTATTGGTGAAAAATGGTGATTGAAATGCCCTCACATAACGCTACAAGGCCATTGCCCCTAACCAGAAGGCCTTTGTTCAGGCTCAGCATACTGATTGCCTGTGCTTTGGCCTTGCTTTTTGTGCTGCTGCGGGACACAAAGAGCCCTGCAAAAATAGCCTTAGACCGCCCGACCGGGGAGTTACTTCTGGTGCAAGCTGTATTCAGGCGCGTGTTTGACTTGCTGCGAGCCTGCCGCACCAGCTGATCAAAACGCCCACGGACTACATGTTGCAAACACAAGCAAACGCACGCACTTGCATCCACGCAGGCACGGAGCACGGACTCCGTTAGCAGAGCTTTACTTTGCAGACACCGAATGGAAAAACTGTGGGGAATTTGAGGTGTTCAACATATAGCTCTCTTTGTAACGGCTTTTAACATTCCTGGAAATTGCGACATTGTTCGCTGAGTAGTGGATTGAGGCCTACGATGAAATTCCAATTTCTGTTCTGTGACTGGCACATTACTTAGCTGATGTGGGCTTGACCTTTAACACCATGCAGGGGGTAAACCTCGTCCTGCGTGACGAGAACGGGGGCAAGAATTCTCCGCCTATTTTAGACCAGGTGGGAAATAAAGGCATGTCATTTTTAGATGAGAAGAATTGCACAAACTTGACTCTAAAGCCGCACAGGCCACATCCTAGGTAGCTTGAAATGTTCATCAGAATGTCAGAATGGATGTGTGTAAGTAGAACGTACACGTGCTCGGCATTATGCGTGTGTGTATTGCTCAAAGTGTATACACTGATACAGGAGCTGTGGTGATTTCAGAGTGAGTAAAACTGTTCGTTCTGAGAAAGCAGTGGGCTAGTATAATCTGTGATCCTCATGGCTAATCGGTCCTGGGTTGATTGCTCTTCAGGGCATCGCTAGGGCATCGCATTAACGCATTGCCATGATGGTTTGACAATTGGAATCCGTGGCTCAATGAAGCATCACAACCTGCGGATGGGGAATCAGCGTATAAAGGAGGAATGATGTGCTGACCAAGCAAGGGATGTGAGATCATCTGGTTTTAATTTTGGTCAAGAGGTCAAGGAAGGTTTTTGGAGGGAAGAGGAAGGAGGTTGGGCAGGGAGGGGGAGCGCTGTAAACCATGTGTGCCCTCCCCCGTAAGTTGAACGACACAATGCCATCGCTTATCACTGTACAGCAGAAATAGTCTGCTTGTGAACGTGCACGCTGCTCTTATGATTGACGAAGGAACCAGGAGAGCAAACAACTCACTTCCCGTCCAACAGGTGCTTTCTCAGCTGGAATCAAGGGACATTTTTGTTACTGCCTATTACGCAGAATGCGCCCTTGCTGCCGGGTGGCTGCAGAATGGGGGAGCTTACTCAAAATGGCTACGGCATGGCTCAGGATTTTGGGGCGTGGCTACGTTCCCGTTATACACAGGAGATGGAGTTCCTGTCTCCGTCTTTCAAGGTCTGTATGGAAGGTGTGACAAACTGCAGGTTTGCACTCATGTGTGTGCACGTGTGTGTGTGTGTGCATGTGCGTGTGTGTGTGTGTATGTGTGTGTGTGTGTGTGTTTGTATGCGTGGTCCGTGCATGTGTAAAAAGAGAGCTGCCAAACTCTTTTTGTCTTTTCCAACTACATGTGGATGAGATTAAAAACTATTGAGCGAGCGTTCTCTTACATTTATGCATTTATCATGGCAGCATCAGAGCCACCAATTCCTGACTTGCCCGCATGAGCATACTTTCATGGTCAATTGCGCCTGGGCTGCTTATTCAGCTAGCGTATTGTCAAACCAGCACATACATTTTGCATGCGTAAAAGCAGACGAACCTCAAGCACTATTATGCAAAGCTGTTTTAACTTACTCGGTTCGCTGTGAATTCAACGTGTCGGCTTGCACGCAGGCTGAGGAGGTTATGCTGCGAACTACTTGTATTAAGCGCACAGTGGCAACACTTAAGGTGCGGGTGTGTTTGGGATTACAGCAGGATTCCTTTGTTTTTGTGGGCAGCGTGCTGTCAGGATGAGCCCAATTAAGTTGGTAAGAGTCATATGTCATATGCATATGCACATGCACAAATATGTTCGGCACAGAAAACAAACAGTTAAGCAAGATATCTTGGTTGTAGTTCGCAGATGTAATCATCAGCCTTTTGCTTCCAGTGGTTGGAAGGCTTATAATTTATAATGTATGAAAACGAAATATAATTTCTCAGGTAAGGCCCAGCGCACATATTCCTGCATGATAAATAGTAAAGCACGCAGCCGTGATTTAGCTGCCTCAATTGCGTCGCTCAAACTGCTCTGCCAATTCACATCAACACACACTGATAAGACATGCGGGCTTGCCCAGAAACCAGCCTCATTCGCTTTGAAATACTTGTGAACTGAACCGACTTTCAGGGTGTGATGACGGGCCTCTTTCCGGATGCAGCACGAGCTGGTGCTCCCCAGATCTCTGTGAACGCATCCAAGGAGATCAGCGAAATTGAGTGAGTTCTGCTGGCAATGACGGAAAGAGTGGGTCTTCCCTCATCCATATCACGTGCCATTGATCCTGGCTAGACAGGCCTTGTCCTTTCAGTCAATATACTACCGTAGAACTGCCTCCAGGGTGTGCGACCGAACTTATCGCGATTATGACAACATTTGCAATGCTTGTTTTGCTCATGTCTAGGGTTGGCCAGAACCGTATATATACACCGTATATGACCGTATATTTGGTGATTACCCTGCCAAAAATATCGTATGTAAATCATATATATGGTTCTGGCCAACCCTATTCATGTTGCGTGCGTGATTAAATTACCCATCTGCAAGCAGGCATAGAAAAGTCACCTGCAACTGTCCACAAGTCTAACGTTGACATTTGTGAGCTGCAGACACACATGCAATCGACAAAAGGAGCGTGAACAATGTCAACCTCACTTTTAGTTCAAACTTGTCGCATGAGCAGTATATAAAAATATCAAGCTTATGTTGCGCATCGTTGAAATTGGCATGCAGGTACGGCAAGAACAGGACATGCCCAGCGTTAGGACCTCAGTTGGATCTTTTGCAGGCCATGGTTGCAGGTGAGAGTAATCTAAGGACAGGATCTCTTGCAGGCCATGGTTGCAGGTGAGAGTAATCTAAGGACAGGATCTCTTGCAGGCCATGGTTGCAGGTGAGAGTAATCTAAGGACAGGATCTCTTGCAGGCCATGGTTGCAGGTGAGAGTAATCTAAGGACAGGATCTTTTGCAGGCCATGGTTGCAGGTGAGAGTAATCTAAGGACAGGATTCATGATCAGATGCTATTTTTGTGTGTTATGCACCCTTGTTGTGTGTTATGCAGACTGAGTGCAGAAAGATAGTGCAGAGCAGGGGTCAGTGAGGTGAGCAGTGCTGTGGCTGAAGGTTAGAGTAATCATTCACTCACAAAAACAACAGAGACAATAAGACAAGCACAACGTGCCTGGCGTACACCTTTTTTTATTAAGATGAATGTGCAAGGTGTGGATCATTGTATTTTAAGGAAATGGGAAAACCTTGATTTCATATCACCCCAAATTCTGGGATATGAGAAAGTGGGTTCTCATATCGATTTTACTTTGCTGCCCCAGCCCGCCATATGGTGAATGGTGTATGTAAGTAAATTGAATTGAGTTTCAAGATTTAAAAATATAGCATCAGCTCGATAAGGTTGGTCTGGAATTGCAAGGGGAAATTTGTCTCCGATACTGTCCTTCTAACTGAGTCCTTTGTCTAAACAAAGTCTTTGTGGGCTTTGATGATCTCATGGGACGCAATGTTCTGCTTCTTGCACTGGAAAGTGGCTGGGCAGATGCTGCAGTGAAATTGGAACCAGTTATTTCCGTCCACGCCCCCCATCACTCAGCCAGTCCTTGCGCTGGGGCTGTCCCTCAGGGGCTGGATGCTCAAGCCACTGAGCTTGGAACTTGTTTGTGGGCCCATGGGCCCCTAAGTACTTCCCATCACTTTTTCCCCTGGCAACTCTGGCCTTTTTTGGTGGGTTTTTTGCTCATTCAACAATATCGTTAACTAAATGTTGGAAATGTTAGGAAAAATCTTGAGATTTGTGGTGTGTGAGGGCCTTCGACGGCCCTTTAAGGGCCACAGAACCGTTCTACACAGGGGCTCATGACACCCCCAAAAGCTCAATTTCATATTGATTTCAAAAATCGGAAACCCATGTTTTCATTTCGATCGATATGGTGAAATGGTATATCGACTTAACAAAAACACTGGTGTGGATTCAGAATTGCATTTCAACCCTATATTGTCGAATACCACATAACCACAACAAAGGTGATTTTGCAAACCGTTTCTTGAGCGGAGGTAATGTCATATTTATTTTATCATAATAAGGCTGATGTCTTAAATTGTCTTTAATATGTGTCCCTGCTTTTTTCCGTAATATCTGTGCTCAGCACGAGATGCCAAGGATGCAACTGTGGCAGCGCAAGCAGCAAACGTGGCAAAACGTCTGCACCTGCCCTCCGCCTCCCTATCGTGGATTAGGTGAGAATAAATGTGCTGATTACTAGCTTAGATGCATCTCCACAAGTTGGCAGGATCGTATTACAAGAATTTCACGTTGTAGCATCATGTAGTGTGGTTTACTTGACAAGGTTTCTATAGTGACATATGGCTAAGTTACAAATGTCTATGGTCGGTTACAACCATATATACACGGTGTTTATACGGCATTTTGGCTGGGAAATCACCAAATGTACGGTTATGTACGGTGTTTATATACGGGTCTGGCCAAACTTAAGAATGTGCTGTTGAGGTCTGAGTGCACACTCCTACGTGCCCACCTGTGTAGATCCTTATGCACAGATTGCTGTCTGGTTCTAAAACCGTAAAAATATATCATCATGGATAGAACCTGGTCACAAAAAATGCTGTCTAACTCACGCACATTTTCACACGATGAGCGAACGAATATCGCGCATTGCACATTTTTGAATTCGGCTTATAACAACAACAACAACGCTTACTTTTAATATTCTAATCATCAGGTTACATGACGTTTTAGCAGCAATGAAAGCTGAAGAAATCCCTCTTCCCAAGGTAGGCACAGCAAGAAACTATTTCAGCTAGAGTGTCACACTCTCTAGAGTGTGTCACCTATTTTCAGCTAGAGTGTGTGTCACCTATTTTCAGCTAGAGTGTCACACACACGTTTATTCAATACATATGCAAGGTAGTGAGTGGAATCTGTCTTGTCTTGCACACAGGGCGCTGACCTGAAACTGACTGAGGAAATTTCTGACATGGTGAGTCAAAGGATGGAGCCTGCGACCAGTTTGTTGTCAAAATCATGTTTGAGCTAGAGCATGGTTACCGTAGCTTTGCATGTGCGTTAATAATGCCGGCTCCGATAGTCAAAGGAACGTGGAAACCTCTTGAGCCTGAATCATGTCATGGCCCAATCCAAATTGTTAACAACTCTGTCCCTTGTCTGCAGTTAGTCACTCCTTAAATCGCCTTTACTTTTGTGCTTCTGTGTACAGGCAATTGCGCGCGAAGGTGTGCTCTATGGCCAAAGGAGTGAAGCGTCCCAGACTCACCTGCCATAAATCATAAGGGGGGAGCCTTGTGACTGGCTATGCAATATGATCTGGTTGCTCCAAAATGTTCTTATATTCTACTCCAGATATGTATTTCTGTGGTCCATAATCAAAGCATCTATTTTAACTAAAACAGGGCAACTCATGAATTAATCATGGTGCAGTCACCTTCATGTACTGACACGCAATTGGGCACATACACTCTCTGACATTCACACAAACACACACACGCACATACATATACACATATGCACGCACATTTCCTTCCTTCAGGTGCTGTAATTGCACCCACACCAGAGCAGAAGTTCTTGCCAACCGACAAATGCCAGCAGGTGGGCGATGGTTGGACCACTTTTTTACCTCGTGTGACCAAAGCACTGTGTGATTAAAACACTGTTTGACCAAAACACTGTGTGACCAAAACAATGTGTGACCAAAACACTGTGTGACCAAAACACTTCCTTACCTCGTGTGACCAAAACACTGTGCTGTCACTTCCTGTGTGTGCTGTCACTTCCTATGTGTGCTGTCACTTCCTATGTGTGTGCTGTCACTTCCTTACCTCGTGTGACCAACCTGTCACTCTCTGACCAATCTGTCACTTCCTGACCAACTTGTCACTTGCTTACCTTGTGTGACCAAAGCACTGTGTGTATATGTGTGTGTGTGCGTGTGTGTGTGTGTGTGTGCATGTGTGTATATAATCATGCTCGCCCCACATGTACACCACTTCCTTACCTCGTGTGACCAAAGCACTGTGTGCTGTCACCCCTCTCATCAAGCTAGGGGTGTAACGATTGACAATTTGCTTCAGGCAATACAATTCTTACAGCGTCCAACACACAATCTCCTGAATGCAGTGGACATTTCTACACCCAGCTACTTTGCCAAATCATCAACTGCCCCACTACATATATAAACACACAAACACTTGCGCAGCATCCACACGCACACACAACTCTGCAAGGCACACTCACGCACAGGAATAAAGCATATATGTGTTTCCCTCCCACACACGCAGGTGGTGCGTCGCTCCATCGGCCCCTTGATCCAGCGCTTCGTATCAAATATGCAGCAAGCCGGGTATTCCCATAAATTGCAGCAGCAGCAGCAGCAGCAGCGGCAATCTGCTGTGAATGGCAGCAACAACGACCGTGGCATTTTGGAGCAGCGAGCAAAAGAGGCAAACTGCAGCGACGATGTTAGAGGAGGTGGCAGGGCCTTAAGACAACACCAGACCTTGTGGCACAGTCGGCAACGGAGCGTCCTAGGAGGTGAAAAGCGCTCACTGTATAACAATCGAAATCTGCAGCACTGATCTTTGTGGCAGTAGGCATCCTGGCAACCCCTGCTACAAAGTGTGATGGCAGAGCATTTATGTATGAAGTGAGTCATTGTCTAGCCGCACGTTCTAAAGGGGTTTGCTGCCTGACAAAAGCGAGAAGTGTGGAAGAGCATAATCTCCTAGAAGAGCAGGTGTCTTGCCTTCACCCCTTTAGCTGCACCAGGATACAAGTGCTCTAACTACCTGTGCATGCAGAGGGAGACAGTAGCAGAAGTGGGGGTGGAGCAGCAGGCCCCAAAAAACTGTTCTTATTCAGTGGCCATGATTCCACCATAACTCCGGTCATGGTAGGTGCACATGGGTGGTGGGGCATTAGATGAGGTCAGGCTGGGAAGTCTCGTGTCCAAGTTAAGCAGAAGGTTTTCGTGGTCTGTCCACCCGTTTGAGAAGGCAGCATGATACATAGCTTTCCTGGATGCTGGCCAAAACTGACCTGCAATGCCTTAATTTAGGGCAGCAGCAACTTGGCTACACCCTCTGAGTGTTATGTTGAACATGCTTTCCATCGAAACACTCAGTTAATCATTCTCATCAACATCCCGTGTGACAACCTTCATGTGTGACTTGATGGGAAGCGCTGCTTAACGCTGTTTTTTTCCTGCTCCTTTTAACTCACTGCGTCTTTCGCCTTCCTCCTTCCCCCGAATGCAGTCTGCGTCGGGCACTTAGCTGCTTGGTTGCAGCTGGCATGATTCCTAATTCCTTGTCATAATTCGTAGGAAGCTCGTCTGTGTAGTTGTGGCAAGCATCACTTCTTTGGTTCATTTCAGTCCAGCTTTCTAATATGCAGGGAGAACTGGGTGCTCCTCTGCGTGGTTGTGGCTCGCAAACTCTCTTTTTATCCTTCCTTGCCCAACGAATGTGCATGCAGGCAGCACTAGGTGCTCCATTGCACAATTGGTTTTCCCTTTTTTCATCCTTCCTTGCCCAACGAATGTGCATGCAGGCAGCACTAGGTGCTCCATTGCACAATTGGCCTCCCTTCGTGGCCAGTGTCGTGTTTGAGCTTTGGGGCAGCAAAGCCACGCCAGGTGAGCGGCACAACAGTTGATACTGGCTGCATAACTTTTCTTTCAATCGTCGCCATGAGAACGTGGAAAAGCGAAGCAGTGGATTTTTCCTGGTAGTTGTGAGCATAGTATATTTAGTAGTAGATCAAATGCGTTTTCTAGTGGTTGTTGTCTAGTGGTTGTTGTCTAGTGGTCTAGAGCAGAATAGGCACATTTGGTAGTAGGTCAAATTGGGTTTTACTGCTCTGCATAGGCAAGTAATTTGTTGCAAAAGCTTCAAGCAACGTATGCCAGCTTGGCAAGCAGAGGAAGGTGTGCTCTCTTGCACAAATTGACATACAGATGCTGACACATGTAACGAAGGTGGAAGGTGTGCTCTCTTGTACAAATTGACATACAGATGCTGACACATGTAACGAAGGTGGAAGGTGTGCTCTCTTGCACAAATTGACATACAGATGCTGACACATGTAACGAAGGTGGAAGGTGTGCTCTTGTACAAATTGACATACAGATGCTAACACATGTAACGAGCACATGATGCAGTTGATATACTAAGAAGACTGTTCCCCTTATACATACAGTTGTATACACGAAGCGCATGCAAGCTTACATACTGCCATCATAAATAAACGCGCCGCAGGAAATACCATGCAAAGCGTGGACGACCTTGAAGTCCGGGTGCTGTATGACAGGAAGCCCTTGGCCCTAAAGCACAGCAGGGGAAGAGAAGGTGAGAACTGCCTGTCCTTTGCAAATGCCACAGCTCGTGATTTTCTTGTTTGGGTAGTCAAGGTGCTGAAGCAAAGAAGGATCCAGTTACAAGAAAGCTTTCATGTGAAATTAGTGGTGATGAACACTAAGGTAATGCCTGGGAAATCAGCTGGTCCCTGATCAGTCATGACAAGAGCCATTTTGGGATCATGGAAGATATAGTATTGCACTGCAGAATGGCCGGGTGTGCTCAAAAACAGCAAATGTGACTGCACAGGTGGTTGGATCCGCCTTGGTGACCTTCGTACTCAATTGGCCCCATTCTCTGCGGACAGCCTGAGCCATCAAGCAGAGTGCAAGGCACGTTAAAACTGACTTTTTATCCCTTGTTTGGGAGCTGCAAACAGGGAGGCTTTAATGAAACATGGAGTTCACCCTATAGGTTGCAATGTCTGCTTGAAAGGAGAGTCTGATTACTAATAAAGTGGTTGGTGTAGAGTGACAAGCACTTGGGCGATGCTACGTAATGTAAACGCTTTGGGTGGCAGCCTTTTATATTTTAGGTAATAAGTTCATTCATGTGGCCTTTGTTGAGATTGATGTGGTGTCACTTGCAAGTTTTCTTTTTCCTGCGGTGCGGCAATAAGATAAGCACTTGCCCTCTTGCGCACCAGTTTGACGTCTTTCCCCAGTGCATGCTGATTGCTTAGACCTTTACTGATGAGAAGAAAACATGGCCTGGTCCGAAAATACAAGTTATTGTCACAACAGAGGACTCGCTCAGTACAGGCAGGCCTGCTAAACTCCCAAAATAAAGGAGTAATAGAAAAAGGTGTCGCCGGTCTATGTGCGACAATTGCAAAAACTGAAATGTCCGGGAATAACAAGAGAACCGAATTCACAAACAAAGTACTTGACGACCAAGCTTGTACATAAAACATCCAACCATATTTAATCAGCTCAAGCGAGAACTCAAATCACATCGTTCAGGTTTTTTAAAGTTAGGTTCCGTTCTCTAGATACTAGCAGTACAACTTGTTTGAAAGTCCTGCATCAAGGTTCACGCTAGAGCTGGCGGCAGAAGAATCTTACACCACAGAACATTTAGTGTCAACTCCTTCCAGCCAGCTTTTGCGCGTGCTTAGCTAGGCCTTCTTTCTGCGTGTTACAAATTGTAACAAAGGAGAGAACAAGTAGTTATGATTTACTGCCAGTAAATTACTGGAATGGTACAACGTCACTCAGCACATACATGCTCCTCATGCCAACATGCATGAGGACTTCAGTTGCGTCTGGACTTGAGAGCACAAAAAGAAACAGGCTTTGCTAGTGGTGTCAACACATCCAGCACACACAAAAAAAGGTGCCAGCACATAAAGCCCCTCCCGTCAAAATTGCGTATATGGATGTATAGAGTTGTACAGAGTATCTGAATTCACATGTGGAGTAGTGTTTATTGTTTTTTGCCTTGTTTTTGTTAGACCAGCCTTAGTGCGCAAAGTCAGTATGATTACTAACAGACTCACCCAATTCGACGCAGTCATGCCCTCTGGTGTATACACACAAGTTATCCCCAAGGTTTGGCAGTCAGTGCAATTGTACCGCTGCAAAGCAGGAGGCAAGGAAATGTTACGCAACTACAAATACATTTGTAAATCTGTAGCTCAACCTGTCATATAAGGAGGACAGCCCTGGCCACCCCTCACAAGTCTACGCATATTTTAGTGAGAACTTACCACAGATTGTACATTCAACTTACTATGTGTAGTTAGAGGGCAAAGCGTGGAAGTTCCGCTAACCCTCATCTTCACAACAGCATTTCTACATCAACTACTCGCTTAAGTAGACAGGGCTACGTTGCTTGTTTATAGAACAAACACATCAAGCAATTGTTTATAGGAAGCAATTGTTTACAGGAAACCCTCAAAAATTATGATGGACGCACCTCGTTGTCAAAGAAGATCATATCTTGATAGTCAATGCCACTTCTTTTGTGGATGTTCCTGAAGTGGTGCTTCTTGGAGCATTCGTGGATCTCTGAAATTCATTACATGCGAGCAAGTGCAGCAATGAGAAAAGTGTCCATTACTCAGTGGCAGAGCTCCTAAAAGGTAGAGTGCTAGCTGTCATAACACACAGTAGCACATAACGCACAGTAGCACATAAGTAGCTGTCGCATGACACACAGTAGCACATAACGCACAGTAGCACATAAGTAGCTGTCACATGACACACAGCAGCACATAACACACAGTAGCACATAAGTAGCTGTCACATAACACACAGTAGTACAGAACACTAAGTAGCTGTCGTAAGTAGCTGTCACATAACACACAGTAGCACATAAGTAGCTGTCACATGACACACAGTAGCACATAACACTAAGTAGCTGTCATAAGTAGCTGTCACATAACACACAGTAGCACATAAGTAGCTGTCATAACTTGCTGTCATAACACAAAGCAGCACATAACACTAATTAACACAAAGCACTAAGTAGCACATAACACACAGCTGTCATAAAACACAGTAGCAGCAGCTTAAAAGCGAGTGAGTGTTTGGTACGCCTCAATCCTAGGCAGCAATGTGCGGTGCATAAGCAAACCCAGCGCGTTACACAATGCTCATGCAAGTGACACAATGCTCATGCAAATGACACAATGCTCATGCAAATGACACGATGCTCATGCAAATGACACAATGCTCATGCAAATGACACAATGCTCATGCAAATGACACAATGCTCAGGCAAATGACACAATGCTCATGCAAATGACACAATGTTTATGCAAATGACACGATGCTCAGGCAAATGACACGATGCTCATGCAAATGACATGATGCTCATGCAAATGACGCAACGCTCATGCAAATGACATGATGCTCAGGCAAATGACACAATGTTCAGGCAAATGACACAATGCTCAGGCAAATGACACAATGCTCAGGCAAATGACACAATGCTCAGGCAAATGACATGATGCTCAGGCAAATGACGCTCACCGTTGTGGGAGGATAGTGAAAACATGGTGTGGCCCGGGGCAATGTCAAAAAGCTTCATACATCTGCAAAAAGAACGTGCAACGCTCACACTCGCTGACCAAATTCAAGGGTGGAGGGAGTGAATTTTCGACGCAGTGATTTGAGCAGCATCAAGAAGACTTCCAGTTGATGCATATGGAACTGGTGAACCAAATCTGTTGATCTGAGCAACAGCAAGAAGACCCCAATTTGTTGCACATGCAACGGGTGAAACATACTAAAAGAAGTGTGTACAACCACTGCACGACTCACGATATTGCCCAGTCTGGATACTCAGTTCGTGACGCGTACGCCACTTCTGTGCCATTCTGCTGCCATTCAGGGTTTGTTGCAAGGTCCCTCAAAATGGCTGCTGAAGCTCCTATGAGCTCGACTTGCTCATTTCTCCTGTGCACGTACAGAGTTAGTTCATGTATGCATAATTTTTTGAATGTGCGCATAGTAATTGTGCACAAGTGTGATACGGAATGTATAAGGCACGTGCTCAGGTTCAGTTCACGCGGTCCATTGATTAACCTACAGAAGGAAATTGCCAAATTCTGTGAGTCTGTGTGATCTCTGGATGCAAGACATTTTGTGCAAATCTTGGTGTACTTTATGTTTTATAGACATTCAAAGCGTCAGCAAAAAGGTGTGTGTGCGTGTGTGTGTGTGTGTGTGTGTGTGTGTGTGTGTGTGTGTGTGTGTGTGTGTGTGTGTGTTAGTCAGAATGTAAAACGGTCGCAGAACAAGAATGGTAAGTAGATCGTCTCTTTGCAGAAAATATAATGACATATTAGGTAGCATGAGAGCTGTAAATTGTGCGCACTAAACATGTTTGCTTGAGGAACCTCAGCCAACTGCTGCCATTTGAGGCATCGTGCTTCCTGTCATGTTTTTGTGAATATTTGGCTGGAGTGTTGACCAAAAGATGCTGTAACACAAGCTTTAGTCAAACTGTAATCATGTCTGGAATTCAACACTGATCTTCCTCTCCTGCCCATTGGTGGGACACGACAAGGCACTTTGTGAACATGCTTAGACGTAATTCTGATGCTCAGGAGCCAAACTATGGGCAGTCTCAACGGCCTTCCTGTACCGGGGTATCCTCTCTTTCTAGGCCCTTAGCACCACACTGCACACACATGGACCCCTCATGTTTAGGGTTGGCCAGAACCATATATATACAGTGTGTATACGGTATTTTTGGCAGAGAAATCACCAAATATACGGTCATATACGGTGTATATATACGGTTCTGGCCAACCCTACTCATGTTCCAATAGTTTTAATCCATGAGGTACCCCAGGCTCCAACGAACACGTTTGTGGTAAAAGATTTGGGATCAATGCAGCCAGGGAAGCTGGCTTAAGTTCTTGAGAGTAGACCCTCATCTTTGCGGGAGTGGTTTAGTTTAGATTACAAAGGCCTCCAGCCTGGCATGGCTGCTCAACCTATAGGTCCCAACAAATAAATCAATCAAAAAGATCGACAGCTGCACTAATAAATTTGTAGACTTCTGAGTTATGTTGGGAAATAAAACCTTTGATATCACCTTCAGAAATATCATCTTTCACCTTTGCGGGAGTGACCTCCCCTGGTCAATACTTGCTACAAACGTCAATATTTAGGGTTGGCCAGAACCGTATACATTCACCGTATATGACCGTATATCTGGTGATTTCTCTGCCAAAAATACCATATATACACCGTATATAAAATATAATTAGTTCTGTCCAACCCTATCAATATTACATCCAACGTCATCTACATATTTCATAATGAAACTTTGCTTTTGCATTCAAGCCAGATGACTCGACGAAATGAGTTGAATAAGCATTAATTATAGAAGTGCCAAAATGCTGAAAGTAGCCGATGGTAGGTTTGTACAAAGAGTTGTAGCACAACCCCCCTTGCTAGGCTAAAGCCTGAGCAAAGTAAATGACAGCCGACAACGGTACCAGGCATATGACAAGCTTCTATAATGAAACTTAGCTTTCGCATTCAAGCCAGGCTGAAACACATTTCATTATTGCGTATTCCGTTTTTGCTAATTACCGTATTTACCAATTGTGCGTGTCAAGCGTCAGGGATAACGAAGGAGGGTAAAGGCATGCATAACCATAAACCAACATGTTCTGCTTCAATGGCTGCATCCAATACTTTGATGTGCTAAGCGCTTGGCAGGCTTTGAAAGGACACAAGAGGAACTTTAGAGAAACACTCCAGCACGGTCTTGGCTGGAACGGTCGGCATGCAAGAATGGAAGATGTAGTCTAACACTCGACCCAGTCCTGCCTTTGTCTAATGAGTTTTAACGAGCCTGACGATCAACCCAGCCCTGCCTTGGTCTAATGAGTATAAATGAGTCTGACGTTCAACCAATCCTTGGTATGATGAAATTTTTTGTCTAACACTCAACCCAATCCTGCCTTGAACAAGCCCGTTTGTATGAGAGACAAACCTGTCAGACACAGCGCCCGCTGAGTCCTTTTTGAAGGGAGCACCGTTGAGCATGTACATCTCTGGATACCACAGTGTTCCGTCCTGCAAGCAGGAGTTGGCGTAAGCAATGTGGGGTGTGGGATAGCGCCCTATGCTATACCACAGCACAGGGCGCTATCTGTACGGCTGGGGGAGCTATTAGTCTCTTCCGTCAATTGCATTCTGCCCTTGAGAGCAGCTGGAGGGTATCCAAAGGGGTATCAAGAACCCCTTCAAATTCCAGTTAAAATAGCGGCACATATACAGCAAAATAGCAACAACACATGCACAGGCGGCGAGGGAGGTAGGACACATGTCATTTTGTAGCATGCCTTGAAGTTGCTGAGCAAGCGTACAATAACGACCTCTTGCAACTGAGAAGTTAAACCTGCCATGGTAATACATGCACTCAAGTTAGAGTCATGTTGTGAATTAACCAACTGAAAGTTTGGAACGGGTGTTGTTGTTCAAGCGCTCTGTGGGATTTCCCACCGAAGTTTAAGAAGTTTAAGCTTGGTTGAACTGGCGGAAAGTGCTATCGGGCATCCAGTGTGTTGGCGTGTGCGAAGAGGAGCAGGCATGCGCACATGAGCTCATGCGAGATATGGGTTATTGCAAGAATACTGATTTGTAGCGCACGTCGACGAGCGAAAAGGTAATACAGCACCTGTACATAAGCGACAAAAATCTTAGATATGCAAGTACCAGCGCCCATGCCAGCATGGGGAGAAGCAGGGAACATGCTGAGGAGGCTCATACTTTGTGCCATGCGCATGACACCTCGCACACCTGCACAGCTTTGCACTCACTAAATCAAAAGCCACGAGTCGAGGAAGCTGTGTTGGTGCCATCTTGGAGGCCTGTCTGCCCGCTTCAGAAATCCCCCTGGTGCTTTTTGCTGCTGCCAAGGTTAAGCTGCGTCCTCGTGAAAGGGGGCTGGGCTGAGAACAGATTATAGGGGCTGAGGGAAATGGCTGTGCATGCAACATGTAAATAAAAAGCTTTGTCTGTAGGAACTTTTTGAGAGCTGACTACCATTATTTTTTTTCACGTTGATGCCATAGGATGGAAGACAATCTCAAAGCAATTGACCAGCAAATTCTGAGCATCAAGGATGGGGACCAGGATCAGTCAGTAAACATCTCTGTGCCCTTGGCCGGGCACTCCAAACAGTGGCAGGTAGGCGCATCTTGTCCGCGCATGTATTTAACACACACACACACACGCACACACACATACACACATACACACACGCACACACACACACACATACACACACACGCGCACACACAAACACACACACACGCGCACACACACACACACACACACACACACACGCACAAACACAAACACACACACACAAACACACACACACACACACACACAAACACACATACACACACGCACACACACACACACATACACACACACGCGCACACACAAACACACACACACGCGCACACACACACACACACACACACACACACGCACAAACACAAACACACACACACAAACACACACACACATACATGCACACATGCACAAAAGTGCAGATCGAGCTTGGGCACTTGAACACGAAAAGTTGCCCTGAGTACATTCTGAAGTATTGCAATGAATAACCAACGCAATCACGACTGTTGGCCCAGGAGTCTGCATTAAAACTAGGATTGGCCAGAACCGTATATACTTTTACACCGTATAAGACCGTACAATTGGTGGTTTCCCTGCCAAAAATACCGTACATACACCGTATATACTTTTACACCGTATATGACCGTACAGTTGGTGATTTCCCTGCCAAAAATACCGTACATACACCGTATATATCTTGCCAACCCTAAATATAACACTTGCACTGACGAGCCGTCCTCCACGCAGGTTTAGCATGTTATACTTGCACATGACAGACGAATACGCATGTTGATTTGCCTGCAGGTCCTCATATCTCAGCAACCTCCCACACTAGACATTTTATTCCCGGACTCAGACTTTCAGCCCTTGTTGCCTGGGTGTTTGTGCTCGGAAGCACGTGAGCGATTGGTGCGTGCCTTCCTTCATCTTGTGTGTCATATGATATGCCTTTGTGCTACGAGTCATCTTGTGCACCCTATGATATTGCGCTTTTGCGCTTTTGTGCAACGCCCTCTGCATTGCTAGCTGCACCGGTAGCTCATCATGTCTCTTGTGTAAGAAAAGTGACACACATCGCGATTAGGCTGAGATGCCCAGCAGCTCCTCATCGCAAGAGAGAGGCAAGCACTTGGCGCTTTGCAATTAGCACTCAGCACTTATGAATTAAAGGATAAGGAGGGTATGCAGTAGCGTCCATTCGTACATTTGTACCTCATTTTTTGGCAATCTTGTCATGCAGAGCATGCCTCCACTCGTCCGGCTTCTTATATAAAGTTGCTTGCACAATAAGTGGGAAAACATTACCTCCTGCTTATCTAAAAGCATTCGCATAGGGTTGGCCAGAACCGTGTATATAAGGTGTATACGGTATATGGTGTTTTTGGCAGAAATCCCAAATATATGGTCATATACGGTGAGTATATATATGCAGTTTTGGCCAACCCTACATTTGCACTATGCACACCGGAAGCACACTTATTGACAGATGATTCATTCCTGACTCTGTTAAAACTTTCAAGGTCAGCCAGCTGCGCTCGTGGAAGGATGTGTGCCAGCAAGGCCGGACAGGTGAGCAAGCTGTTTTTTCTTTCTTACCCTGCTGCTGGAAAGTAGAGGTAGTTATCTTTGTTATCTTTGTTCCTGTGTATGCACATGCAAAATTTTTGCTTGGGCCTTTCTCGTCAGCAATGAATGGTCAAGGACGTTTAGCCGGCACCAAAGTGACCCTCCTAAATAATGTAGAAAGTGTACGTTTGTCACTGCCTACGCAGTTGTTATCTTTGTATCTTTTTGTGCGCCTTGTCCATGCGCCCACAGGGCGCAGTTGTTATCTTTGTATCTCTTTATGCCTGCGCAGATGTTATCTTTGTATCTTTTTGTGCGCCTTGTCCATGCGCACAGGCAATTGCATGAAGAGGTGCAAGAAGTGCAGTGCATGTGCAGAATGCCATCAAATTCTTCCCATCGCAAGCAGCTGTATGTGCCGCTGCTGCAAGGAACTCACTGAGAGTATGTGTATTGTGATAATGATTATTAAGGGAAGACAACTGCCGATTTTGAAACACATGAACTCCAGTTCTTGTAATGCAGCAAAAGTGATACGTCACTCTTGCTTTCTGTCCGCAATTTCAGCTCATTCAATCTTTTATTATCTTGGTCCTGAGAACTTGCTCAAAATTATTATCTTGGTAATAACACCCTGCCTATCGCATCTCACAAAGCCAACAAAATTCACTATACTGTGTGGATGTAAACATACACACACACGCACACACACATACACACACGCGTGTGCAGCTGTGCATGCATGCCTGCATGAAGTGATTGGCAACATTCTTCTTAAAGGATAAAATGAACATACTCACGCACACACACACATACACACACGCGTGTGCAGCTGCGCATGCATGCCTGCATGAAGTAATTGGCAACATTCTTCTTAAAGGCTACAACGAGTGGCAGCGAGCACAGTTGCTGGATCTGGGAGTGGAGAGGCTCCAGGTGTGTGTTTGTGTGTGCATGTGTACGTGCATTTGTGTGCATGTATTTGCGTTTGTGCACTCGTGCTTGCCTGATATTGCATTTGTATTTGTGTATGTATGTGTGTGTGAGCATATGCGTGTGCATGTGCGTATGCGCTTGCGTGCGCTAATGCATCAGGTTCGATTTCGATCCCACATTCTCACCTCCACTAGTACGTCATTCTTAAATGCAACTTGAACCTTAATTGCAACTTTCAAAATAAATTGCTCGGCAAAAGATGGGTGGAGCCCTCTAAAAAGAGCAGCCCGTGAGGGCAGAAAGTGTAATTGTGTGAGAATGTGTGTGAGTGTATGAAGCGGTTAGAACAAGTCGTCAAGACCTTTGGGTTGCTCTTGGCAATGTGTAATCTCGTCACATCAAGTTTTGGCCTTGCCCGCACGTAATCCCTCCCTTTCAACACAGTTTGAGATCGGGACTCTTCCAGCAGAGCAGCCGGAGGGCAGTGCTGAGATGATGCTCCTCAACCATCCGCAGCTGGAGGCACCCAAGGTACTTAGCGTGCTCACGTAATTGTGAAGGGTGTGACTGCAGCTGCGCTGGCCTGATCACAGATCTTAGAAGGGCAGTAAATAAATAATAAACGGTTCAAATGCTGGCCGGACCCTGCAGGGTGTGTGTCAAGGGCCCTTGGAGCATATAGGCATGTGACAGCAGAAAGTCAATTGAGGACATAAGAAGAGTCACAGCAGAGACAAGGCGTCGGCTGCCCAACTATCAATGAAATTAACATCATTGATATTGTAGGTCCTTGAAATGTTTACGGACAAAGCTCCGTCCGATCCACAAGGCACTGCCTATTCAGCCGCCCCAGAAAGAGAGAGGATGTGGGTGGGCACGCAATGTTGTTGTCCCCTCGTTCATGCCCTGCTTCCTGGACAGAGACATAAGAGACAGTACCAGTGGGCAAGAAGGGTGATCAACTGCTGTCATGTGCAATTTGTAGAACACGCTTGGCTTGCTGACATTTGTCATAATTTAATGCCGTAAACCGTAAACAGTTTTGTAAGCACCACATTCCTGGGATGCAATCAAGCACCTTAACTCCCAGCACGTGTTGCAGCATCCATCACACACGGATTGGGTGCTGTATACCCAATCAATCAGCCTTTTTATAATACCTTATGCGGAGGTTGGGCAACTGCTTTGTAAGGGAGCCACTCGATAGTTAAAAGCATTTATAAAAAGGGATTTTTATATGGTTGAACTGTGCGATGGGTTATGAATGCAAAAGTGTGAAGGTGCTGTTTTGGAAATGTCTGCAGGGTGGTTGGGCAGAGGTTTGATAGGTAGGTTGAGAAAAGGAGCACCAAGCGGCGCACGCCAAAAGGAGCTCCACTTGAAAGCAGGGATGTGTCATACAGTCCTTTGGGACGTTCAATACGGTAAATTACGCGTTAAATACGATATGGCATATTATACGAATATGCCATACGACACATCCTGGCTCCAGACAAAGTTTGTGCACACACTGCCCCTTCTCTTCAAAAGTTCCAGGATGGACTTCAAGGCTGCAGCATATGTATGGTTGTCGAAAATGTAATAAATCCCAAGAGGACAGCACTCCATGCTTTCCCAGGTGTATGGCAATGTCACACATGTGTAGGGTTGGCCAGAACCGTATATATACACCGTATATGACCGTGTATTTGGTGATTTCCCTGCCAAAAATATCGTATAAACACCGTATATATATGGTTCTGCCCAACCCTACACATGTGCATGTGGCATGTGGGAACACATTTCACGCCAGGCACTAGCACCTTGCTGCTACAATTCTTGTTGCTCCACTCGTTCCTCTCACGCACCTTTACAAACTCCTGCAAACCCCTAACATGATGGTTGCATCCACACGATAACGCAGTTTTTTAGGCCTCCACACCTGTTCTGCTCATTCACTCACAGGCATGCTTTCGCATCCCCATCCCTGTGAACATGTCCGGCCTCATTCACTCACAGGCATGCTTTCGCATCTCCATCCCTGTGAACATGTCCGGCCTCATTCACTCACAGGCATGCTTTCGCATCCCCATCCCTGTGAACATGTCCGGCCTGCAACATGCAGTTTCTTCTGCCCCGCACCCACCAGAAATCACTGGCGCGTTCAAGCTGCAGGCAAGTTCACCGTGTGGTGTTGCTGTTCGTCTGATAGGCTACACCTGATATAGGCTACACCTGATATAGGCTGCACCTGATATAGGCTACACCTGATATAGGCTGCACCTGATATAGCCTACGCCTGATATAGCCTACGCCTGATATAGCCTACGCCTGATGTAGTGTAATGTTGCTGTTCTCTGATAGGCTACACCTGACATAGGCTATACCTGATATAGCAACCGTGCAGCACAGTCTATGCCTATCCTGTTACAACAGCGTGCAGCATGCTAGCCACAAGACGTTTGCATGCCTTTGCTGCGCAAAACCACCTGACATGCCAACGTGCAGCATGCCTATCCTGTGAAGACAACGTGCAGCATGCTAGCCACAAGACGTTTGCATGCCTCTGCTGCGCAACACCACCACCACCACAGGGGCAGTATTGCGCACAGTCATGTTCTTGCGCTACAAAATCACGCACACACACTCACTCTCTTACACACACAATACCGTACCGCTCACACATATGGCTTCTGCTTGCGCGTGCGTTGCTGCAGCTCACGTACCCAGCTGTGCCCGGAAACCAAGAACCGGAACGGATGCTGCTGGTGACTATGCAACTTTTATTTTCTGGCCGACGAAGGCGGCAGTGCTTGCAGCTGTTCTTTGCTAACCTTGCTTTGCTGCTAACCTTGTCCATACTAGACGTGCCCTTTCTAGTTCTGTAATCGACTCTCACCAGGAGCCGGTTTCAGGCCAAGCCTGCAACCCTCTTGATCCCCATTGATTTTTCCTTTCCTTTTCGCGGTGGAGGAGCTTTACGGTACTCGGTACCAAAGTGGCTTTTTTTCCTTAATTAATGTGGGGAGTGGCTTTCACTGCCTGCGTAGTTTTCCTTTCTGTTCTTTGCCGTTGCCTGCTTTACATAGCCCTTGCTTGTACACGGCTGTTTTGCTTGCAGCTTCCCTTGCAGTGTTACGGCATCTCATCCGCTCCCTGACCTGGTTCGGGTCCACATCAAATAGTGCTCCTGTGTAGGTCCTAACGCACTGCATCGTTATCTAATGCATGCATCGCATCCTCCTAACTGCCTCCTCCTGCTCCCTCTTCCCATCTTCTTTCCTATCTGCCTCCACCTACAACTGAATCCTTTACTTCTTTCCTATCCTCCTCCTCAATGCCTGAGCGTATGCCTCTGCGTCCATTGGGCGGTCGGTGCAGGCTCCTAAACAGCTGTTGCCAACTGTTGCTTATTGATTTACGCTGGTGCACCCTAAACAGCTGTTGCCAACTGTTGCTTATTGATTTACGCTGGTGAACCCTAAACAGTTTTTGCCAACTGTTGCTTATTGCTTTACGCTGGTGCGCCCTAAACAGCTATTGCCAGCTGATGCTTATTGATTTACGCTGGTGCACCCTAAACAGCTATTGCCAACTGTTGCTTATTAGTTTACGCTGGTGCGCCCTAAACAGCTATTGCCAACTGTTGCTTATTGATTTACGCTGGTGCTCCCTAAACAATTACACCAACTGCTGCTTATTTGTCCATGCTGGAACGCTTACTGTAACGATTGTTAGGGTTCCTGTAATGTTGCCAACTGTTGCTTATTGATTCATGCTGGTAACGGTTACTGTAACGTTTGCTAACTGTGACGTTTGTAAGGGTCACTGTAGCTAGGGTTCCTGTAACGTTGCCAACTGTTGCTTATTGATTCATGCTGGTAACGCTTACTGTAACGTTCGCTAACTGTGACGTTTGTAAGGGTCACTGTAGCTAGGGTTACAGTAACGTTGCTAGGGTAAAGGGTAATCCGATAGGTGCCCTTTTTGTTCTTTACATTCTTTACGTGATGCGCGTGATATTAAAAGCCACGTATCAATAAAACTTTACGATCTTTTCGTAATGCACTTCACATTCTTTACAAAAAGCCACGCATCAATGACACTTTACGATCTTTTCGTAATACACTTCACATTCTTTACAAAAAGCCACGCATCAATGACACTTTACGATCTTTTCGTAATACACTTCACATTCTTTACAAAAAGCCACGTATCAATAACACTTTACGATCTTTTCGTAATGCACTTCACATTCTTTACATGATGCACGTGGTACAGACAGTCACATAATAACTACACTTGACAATCTTTTCGTAATACACTTCACATTCTTTACAAAAAGCCACGTATCAATAACACTTTACAATCTTTTCGTAATGCACTTCACATTCTTTACATGATGCACGTGGTACAGACAGTCACATAATAACTACACTTGACAATCTTTACGTACTACACTTTACATTGTTTACGTGATGCACATGATACAAAAAGCCACGTACAATTACACACACACTACTAACGATTTCGTTTTCCTTCTGTCTTCCTATTGTTCTAGGCGCCAGCTTGCCTAGAGGGCCTCGAGGACTCTATTCTTCCCCAAATCCCGTTACCCAGCTGGACTAGCCACATGTGCATGATGGAGTACGGGCCGCTTGTATCAGGTGTGTGTGTGTGTTTGTGTGTGTGTGTGTGCGCGTTTGTGTGTAGGTGAAAATCACGTGCCAGGGCATGGTGGATGCCAGAGGGGGTTGACTGAGGAAATGCCTGAAAACGTGCCCTTTTTGCACTCTGAATCCTGCCATTCACTGCCCACTCAGCCAACTGACACCATCCTGGCTTATAATGAAAGCTGATATTGTAAGCTGCACTAGGATGTGCTTATATCCATGTAAGTCACAGTGTGCGCAAATTGACGGGGGTCAAAGCTCACCTTAACTGCCCAAACCCTAATTTGGTGCCTTTCTATGGGAAAACAGCAAATGTTGAGCCACATCACCATGCAGTTCATCTTTTCACATGATTTTTGGAAACATATTTGTTTATTACAACAACACAATACCACACAAAAGTATGCCATTTGGTGGAGTTGGTGATCTGCTGTGAAGATTTTTGTGGTGAAAAGTGGGGTCCACGCCGCGGAAAATCAGACACGTGCGCCGTAAGTTGCTATATTCAAGCTCAGGTGCTGTCAAAAGTTTAGAGCAAGGGCTGCCTCTGGGTGCTAAGTTTAAACATAGCAAACTTTGGCGCTCATCCTCAATCCACATTTTTAAAACACCCCTGTTTTTGGCTAGTCACCCCCCTCTGGGTGGATGCTATGCTTGCAATAACGCAAAAAAGACAAGAGGTCAGCACGCTTGGTAAGGCGCGCTTCAGTGGAAAGCATGAAAATAGCTTGTCATACAAAACAGCGGCACTGGAACGATGCCCCGTGACCTAGTGTTAAAGTCTGATGGATTAAGATATTGAAGCCTTGGGTCGGTGCCAGCATTTCACTGCACCAGGACGATGAAGCAGTTGAAGCATTTGAAGGAAATAGCAAGCGTTACGCAACTCACGCACTGTGGCTTGATGCTGGTGCACTGTGGTGATGCCCGGTAAATGTGCAGAGGCAAATGTAGTGACGTGGCACGACCAGGCCAGTTGTGCATGCTCCTACTGAAAAAAGTAAGACGTAAGAAACGACACATTTTTTCCATGCTCTCTTTCTGCAGAAAAGTGTCAACAAGCATTGGACAGCTTGTGTGCCACGCTGTCTCTGCAAGTGCAGGTGAGCTCACTGATTATATCGGAGAGACCTGACCATTTCTGTGTATGAACGTATTCGTCAGATAAAATTATTGTTAGTCCCATGACCGGTATTTGTGTATGTGTGTGCATGGGTGTAAGAATGGGTGTGGGTGTGGAAGTAACTTATTGCATGTATTCACATGTGCATATATATATATGTGCATGTGTGGGTGGGTGTCTGTGTACAAATGTGTGTGTGCTTGCAATGTTGCCATTTTATTGTGTTCGACCTACATCGCTGCATAACCTCCTTTGTATATTGATCTCCCTGCGCAGCTACTGAATGCTTTTTGTATATTGATCCACCTGCACAGCTACTGAATGCTTTTTGTATATTGATCCACCTGCACAGCTGCTGAATGCTTTTTGTATATTGATCCACCTGCACAGCTACTGAATGCTTTTTGTATATTGATCCACCTGCACAGCTACTGAATGCTTTTTGTATATTGATCCACCTGCACAGCTACTGAATGCTTTTT
>Ga0307974_1000106_pt1 | contig 44451 bp, 48 predicted proteins | sample OrgLakmetagen784_FD_201812 | JGI IMG/M metagenome (GOLD analysis project Ga0307974, IMG submission 201812) | Saline water microbial communities from Organic Lake, Antarctica - #784 | ecosystem: Environmental > Aquatic > Non-marine Saline and Alkaline > Saline | place: Antarctica: Organic Lake... | reverse complement strand
TGGAAAAACAGTTCTGGTCTGAACCTTTTTGGTGAACACTGTAGAGCTTCTGCATTTCCGAAAAATATGACATGCCCTGCAGAAAAGAAAGCAATAATCCCCATATTGATGAAGGAAACACATTTGGTAACAAGAATAGTAGCCATGGCCACGCAGGCCAAAGGAAAAAAACGCAGGTTGTGTAAGGGTAAGGGGTAAGGGTTACACAGCTATATCCGCCAGGTTGTGTAAACACCACCAACATTGACTATGAAAAAATACTGTGTCCTGCATCACACAATGGGTGCAGAGACACGCAACATCCCACCTGGAGAATAAAAACAGGAGAGGCTTTTCAATTCGGAACAGGTGGTTGGGAGGCAGAGGCCTGCTCACCACTAGGAGTATTGCTCAGATTGCGTTTGATGTCGCGTCTAGTTTAAAATGATTTTTATTGTGGACCTGATGGCCCACACAGCATCAAGCCCAACCGGTCTTCAGATCAATTGTTCCTTGAAGTATATTTAGTACATACTATTTCAGAAAGAAATGTGATATTTGCCGATGAAAAAATTTTAATTCATTATCATTTTCATCGTGCTTCCATTGACAAACTTGTGCTAGCTGCGCTTTACAAAGGGTTTACAAAGGGTTTACAAGCTAGCTGCGCTCTAAAAGTGATATATCTGCATGCAGCCAACCAGACGCAATTGATGGTAAATCATCGCTCATCCTGATCAGCGAATGTGAGCTTGGTTAGGCCTTGCAGCTGGTGCTTGTTCCACCATTTACAGGCTGCAGCGCGTAGAAAAGACGAGCTGCCACAAGCTTCTCCTCCACCACGTTGCAAGCTGGGTCTGTGAACTTCAGCATGTTTGCGCTTGGTCCTAAGACACAGTTTGAGGCGTGCTGAGCCGTCGCGAGCCCACTTAAACAGTAGCAGGTGTGGTAGAAGTCGACAGATTTTCCTGGCTTGTCTCTCAGCCCTCCCCTGAGTGATTGCTGGCAGCACCTGCAACAAAATGGAAACAGAAATGCAGGTGAGCGTAACAAAGCGCATGCAAGGCTGGTGCTTCGGATTATCAAGCAACGATGTAGAATCTCAAGGATCAGCATTTCTTAACTAATGAGTAGTTTTTTACTGCTTGCGCAAGAGGCGTCAAGGGTCATGACTTCGTCGATTGAAATATAATTTACATATTTGGAATCCTGACGTCGAGAGCTATCAATTGGTGTATAAATTAGTCGATTCTAAAGGGTTGGTTGGTGGGTGGTCATTGAGGGGGCTCGGAAAGTACGGGGGGGGATTCCAATTTCTTGGGCCACTTCCAGCAAATAATAGATAAGTTTCTGGAATCCTCAGCTCAAGTCCAGTCACTTGGCACCCTTGTTAGGAGATTTGATTAAAGGGGGGGGTCTGGGTGCCTTGTCACAGAAATGCATAAGTTGCCCCCAAGTAGGGCGCAGGGGTGCGTTCAGGCAAATGACCAGCAATTGATTCCAAACTGCAGTTCACGTATTGCATTATGCATAAGTTGCATGAATGAAGTAAAAAGTGCTTTGACAAAGGTTTGACTGGATTTATGCACTAAACAGGTGGTCAGTGCAAGAGCGTGCACATATCAGCTTTTGCCCTATAACTTGTCAGGTATTACATCATCTGGCATGAGAACTGTGCAGGCAGATAGCTGCTTAAATTCTGAGCAGATTGACACCAATTGTACTTTTTTTGTGGGTGGTCAGGAAAAGGGGTCTGGGGGGTGGGTGGTCATTTTGGGGCGGAAGCCCATAATTTACACGTGACTGTCACAAAAATGTTGACGCCTCCTGGCTTGCGTGATATTTTTAGTTTTTTCATACATTAGCCAGAGCCCCACCGTCTAACACTATCAAAAATCTGTGCTAGAAATAGAAAAAGAGAGGAAGAAACAACACAGCAGGCATAGCAAATGACTCCCACATTACATCGCAACATTGATGCCATTATATTGTATCTCTGCACTCACTTCAATATCCACAGCTGGAGCGCTTTGTAATTGTACAAGGGGGGTCCAAGATGCTGGCTGACCATACCAGGCACAAGGTGTGTGATCGGTATAGGGGGGTCGGTTGGGTCTGGGAGAGGGTACAAAATGGCTGCGCTGCAGTTGGCTATACTGAAATTCAGGTTAGCGGCCTCTGCTACCTGCAGGTTGTAAATCAATGAGTCATTGAGACACACACTTAAGAGAAAGGCTTTAGGCTTTAACTGTGCTGCTTGGTCCCCCTGATGACAGATGCACCTAACCTGGAGCAAGAAAGCCTAAACAGATTGTACTGTCCTTACCGACTGTGCAGCTCCAGCCTGGTCTAGAAGCGTCCGAGCATCTTGTGCCAACCCAGCAGTGCTGCGCTCTGTCCCGGTTTGGAGCGCTGCATTCGCTAGCTCTCCAGCCTTTAGATTCAACAAATCAAAGACTTCAATCTAAAGCAAAAAGCATCATGCTTTGACGCCAATTTATCTGTTGTTGGCCTAGAAAGCATAGAGTTCATGGATCGAGAGCAAAGCAATACAGGCACGAGGTACAAAAAAACAGAGGAGCGCTGTATCAACAATTGCGTTTGCAGCATGCAATGACATGTCATAATGGTACAAAGAGCCTAGCTTAGTTTTAGGTATCGCATCAGGAAGTGCAACTATCTGCCCTCTTGCACCAGACACACACACCTGAACAGCAACACCAGTCAGCCGTTGCTGTGTAAGCTGTTTCTTTGCCAGAATTGAGCTCGCTTGCTCTATAGGGTTTTGTGACGCACCCAATGGGGGCAAGGGAGGCACATCAGGCACCTGGCTTGGCGACAAACTCTTTGCTTCCTGCTTGCATACAAAAATACCAGGGTGTTTGTATAAATACATAAGCTACGATGCAATGTTGACAGGCTAAAGCACACTTGGCCTCAATGCTTTGAAAGCAAACCCACGAAGTCTCTTACTCACGCCACATCATTTCCATCAAACAGCAACGTATCCTCATACAACATGCAGCTTGTCTGCAAGGAGGGCTCTCCACATCACGTGCACTGTTCAATGTAATTCAAGATCAAAGCAGTATGAACAACCACACGATGGAGACTTCTAAGAAGCTGGGTCTTGATTTTTAAAAAGTTGAAAGTTTCATGTTCATTCTGTCAATTACTCTGCCAAACTTGTACATACCAAACATGCCCTTTCCAGCACTGTTATAAACTGTCATCAGGAGACGGTTTCAGGTCAAGCCTGCAACCCTCCTGATCCCCTTTAAACTTTTCATTTTCTATAGATGGAAGACTTCTACGTTACCCGGATACCAAAGTGGCTCCTTTTCCTTATTTAATGTGGGGAGTGGTTTTTCACTGCCTGCGCAGTTCTTTCTTTACAGTAAAGCAGAGCACAACGAAGTGCTCAAAAACAAGCATACATTTACATACCGCTTGTGGGTGCCATATTTCACTGGAGGGCAGGCGCTGCAGCATGGAGAACAAGTTTCCTTGCCAGAAGCTGTAGCATCCGTCCGCTAGCTTGTTGGTACGGCCATTGAAGCCCCCTTCCACTGTGGCCTGACGCTATGAGGCAAGCAGTGGTGGGAACAAAATAATATGAACATGCACAAGCGGGCTCAGCATAGGCAAGCCCAGGTGTGCATGGGCGCCCATAGAACTCCTGCTGAGGCGGAGAGCCTGTGGTAAGAAGCTGAAAGTGGACTTTGACAATGCCATGTCAGACAGAGCGGTTTGCGCTATGTGTGTGTATATGTGTGGTGCGTGTGTGTGCGTGTGTGCGTGTGTGCGTGTGTGTGTGTGTGTGTGTGTGTGTGTGTGTGTGTGTGTGTGTGTGGTAACGTGTAAAGCCCCAACCCCTGCCAAGCAAGCTAGAAGCTCCCCCTGCGTGATGGGGCTACCTGAAACCCAACTGTAATCCCTATACCATAAACCATTGACCTAAACCCTAACCCTGAGTGATTAACACAACCGATTTCGGGGGGAAACGGATGATGAGCAGCACTCCAAGGGGGAGGGTGACCGTCAAAGGTGGATGACTGGGGATTATCTAACCACATTGGTTCAACTGCAACAGCAGATAGACTCTCCAACCAAATCTTTTTTCTGGCTTTCCCTTTCAAAAAATCCTCTACAACATAACATTAAAGCCTGCCATGCTATGGTACTAGAGCAGATAAAGCTAGAAACACGCTTGGACATACGATGTCATTGCATGCAGCCATCTAATACTGCTCCAATTTCTATTTAGTCATGCAGAAACTTGACCAATCAATTCCTGGGTGCAAAAAAAAAAAACTGTTCTCAGACAAGTTTGAGCTCTGGGAGTCGTTATGAAATACGCTTAAAACACCAAATTTGGAAGCATACTTGTATCCCGAACCCTTAGAATACAGCATTTGATGAGTCGCAGCACAAACAATGCCCGCCTCTTATTGTGTCCACATGTCCTTTCCATGCAAGGCAAAACAGAAATGCTAAAAGCTGCAGCATGATGCAAAGAGCTCAATAAGTAGTTTGGCAATGCCTAACTAAAATGCAGTAAAATGACCGCTGTGATAAACTCGGTTTTGAGGCTATTCACTGTGCATGAGTGTGATTCAATTGACATACATAGTTTTTGGTATACAAGCTGGACATCATCCCACAGCTCACCTGCACTGCCCAGCGCACTAGAGCTGGTAAGTCAAGTTCTCGCTCTCGCGCAATGAGTGCCATGGCAGCCAGCCCACAAAATGTGTACCCTCCATGGGCCTCGTTCCCTGGTTCCCCTCCTAGACCCCCCTCATAAGTCTGAAAAAGGTGGTGGTATAGGGCAGTGCTCATGTTTTGAGCCAGCAAAACAGGGCAGGTGTTAGGAATCAGGGTCCCTGATCTTGGAGTTAGGATGGGGTGTGCGGAAACTACAAGATGTGATGCATTGTACAAAATATTTGCAAAAGGGTGAAGGCACGCGACAACGCAGGATCGACAAAGTGTGGCTGGCTAGAACACAGAAAAAGCATGAAGAGGACGGGTTTCCAGCAAGAAGAATGAGGTAGAAGGCTACAGAACACGCGCACCTGGCACTTTTTCACGTAGCCCACAACCCCAGAACGTGCCACCAGCTCCTCTTTGTCTAAACCCAACATGTGAGCAATGGCCATGGCGATGTAGCAGGCTCTCAGGTCACCTTCCCCACCTAAGGCCACACAGCAACAAAGCAGCACACAGTTCTGAAAGGTGCACGTCCTTCTTTACTGTGAGTAGGGCTGGCCAGTCTTGTTTATGAATAGTGTATGTACTTAGGGGAAACTACCGCCCTGATTATTGTTGCTGAGGAGGGATGCAAATCGACCGCCATATCTGTCACCAAACAATGTTTTACTTGTGAGGAAATGGTTGGTGAAACGTGTAAGAAAGCCAGCATGGCTCGAACTAATTTGGGAATGTTTCAGAGGGGGTTATCTGAGGCCAAAAATGGTACGGTTTTGTCATGCTCCTAGGGTATGGCTCCCCTGATTTGCACGTTTCAAGCTCAGCCCTGTTATGTAGATTCCAATGCAGCTGAGCTTGAAACGTGCAAATTAGGGGAGCCATACCTAATCGGCCGCGGCGTGAACCCTATTTTTTGAGCATCCATACGCTGTACCTAACCAGCCAGCGCACCAAACCCGGTGATTTTTAGTGTTTTGAAGTCCTTATAATAAATAAAGATCATTGCAAGAGAAATGGGGCAAAAAGAAAAGTGGTTGGCGAGATATGCAAATCAATGTGCCATTCCCCCTGGAAAGCACCCATCTAGGGTACAGGTGCACGACGTGTGCTTTTAGTCCTGTCATTCTGTACGCAGGGCGATTGTCTAAATCTGAGCACATGCTCGGGTAGTTCATAAAGTCAGCATCAGTTTGAAGCTAGGTCGGGTCCAATTTGATGAGGTGACGTGTGAGTAGTTGCACCTTTCATGCAAAAAGGAGCATGTTTTGGCTTTTGCCCAGATAACCCCCTCTGAGAATGTTTCTTGTGAAGTGGAACGGCGAATTTAGGCCTTGACCTACAACTGTGCATGGCAGTACTCCCTCGGCCCTTAGACTGTGAGAATGGGGCCCCAAAGGACAGGGGGACGATTGCTGTAAAATCAATCATTCTAGCAGGGGTGGCTGCTGTGTTTTTAGAAATAACACTACTTTTTCCGTGATATAAGTATATCCGGCACCCGGTACATAGGTTGTTTGTGGCAGGGGGGTTTTTTAGAGTGCGGTATTACAATTCTGGCCTATCCTACAAGCAACGCATGGCTGCCGCAAGGTACACCCTCTTCCACTTTTGCCTCCTACACCTAAATCTGGGGCAGCAAATTACACACAGTCTAGTTGCACACGCAGGGCTAATTAGAGCAGCCCAGCAGCTAACAGATGAGCAGGTGGGGCAGCTGGTGCGGCAAACAAAGTCACGCACCAAGGCTGCCAGCACCCAAGCCGCACCATCAGCAAGCGCAAGCACGAGCAAGGCACCCAGCAGCAGCAGCAGCAGCAGCAGCAGCAGTGAGGAGAGCGAAGAGAGCGCCAGCAGCAGTGATAGTGGCTAGAAGAAGCAGAAGCAGATATATCGAGGGGGAAGGACAGCAAAGACGTAGGACAGTAGAAAAAGTGTCAAGCTGACTAACATGCAAACAGCATGATGGTTTTCCTTCTCCATTTTGTGGTGTTCTCTTTCTTTTAAAGCTTATTGGTGCTGAACAGGGCTAAAAGTCCTGCGGGATGACAGCAGTAAGGGCAAACATCCACCTTTTTGAAGTGCGGGAAAGTGTGGGATTAAACAGAGTATTTCTGAAAATTGGGGTGCGGGATGAGTACAGTAAAGGTAAGGTTACAGAAACTAATGGGGATCAGGAGGGTTGCAGGCTTGGCTAGAGACCAGCTCCTGATGAAAGATGATGATGTAAGGACAATATGTTGCATTCCAGTCCTGTGAAACTCAGTCCTGCGAGCGATGCAGCTCTTAGCTAGTTTCTTTAGCTGCACACTGAGAGCGTTAGTTAGTTAGCACCTACAGTCTACATTTCTCACAGGAGGGGCTGCAAAACTCGAAATGAGGCCACATTTTGGGATCCCTGCCGCATCAGCAGCACCACACGTGTGTTGCTGCTTTATACACTGCCAGATGCAAAGGCTTGTCTAAAAGACAGATAGGCACGAACGCCCTAGGGCAAGCCCACACACGCACGCACCATACCACACGCACCTTCATGGATACAAAACCCGCCCCCTTGCTCGGGAGGAATGGCCATGCGGCATAGGAAGTTGTGCATGGCCTGCCTATCCACAGCCTGGAGAGCGGCTTCCCCGCCCAAAGACACCAAAGCACACACAGCAGCGTAGCTGGGTGCCAAATGCGCGATCTGCTTGGGGCTGCCTCCAAAACCCCCTCGAGGGCACTGGCAGCACTTAAGGAAGGAGATCACGTCAGATGGGGTGGGGCCTGCAGAGCAAGAGAGTGCATGAGGCCAGGTGGTGGTGTACTCATGAGCTCATGAGCACACGAGCGCTTCTCTTACCAATCTCAGGCTTGCAGCCAAAGGAAATTACTAGCAGCTCAGTCAGGATAGCTAACAAGAACTGCGTACTAGGTGACGGGACGTGCAGCTACCTACCTGGAACCTCAGGCAAGGGTGAGCCTAGCAGGGTCAAGGAGTGCACGATCCAGTACACGATCCATGGGCGGCTGGCGTCCAGGCACGCAAAGGCTGAGGGCAGCTCCCCCAGGCCGTGGTGCAGGTACTGGGTATGCACAATGCGCATGAGGCGCAGTGTCTCATTCACGTCTTCACTGTGGGGGTCAAATTCCTATGTGTAGTTGTCAATAGGTATGCTGCGCCGATGAGTTGAGGTTCTATTCTGCCACGTATGATGTGTGTGTGTGTGTATGTGTGTGTGCGCGTGTGTGTGTGTGTGTGTGTGTGCTGTGTGCATGCGTGCGTGCGTACGTGTGTGTGTATGTGTGTGTGCGTGTGTTTGTGCGCGTGTGTGTGTGTGTGTGAACGTGTGTATGTACATGTGTATGTACATGTGTGTGTACGTGTGTGTGTGCACGTGTGTGTGTGAACGTGTGTGTGTATGTAAATGTGTATGTACATGTGTGTGAACGTGTGTGTATGTACATGTGTATGTACATGTGTGTGTACGTGTATGTGTGTGTGCGTGTGTGTGTGTGAACATGTGTATGTATGTACATGTGTATGTACATGTGTGTGTACGTGTGTATGTGTGTGTGTATGTGTGTGTGCATGCGTGCGTACGTAAGAGTGTGTATGTGTGTGTGTATGTGAGTGTGTGTGCGCGCGCGCACGTGTGTGTGCATGCACGTGTGTGTGTGTGTGTGTGTGTGTGTGTGTGTGTGTGTGTGTGTGTGTGTGTGTGTGTGTGTGTGTGTGTGTGTGTGCATGCGTGCGTGCGTGTGTGCGTGCATAGCATGAACAAATACGTTTAATAAACACCTACTGACCTGGTACAAGCTTGCAATCCTTTTCTCCAAAGCTGTCTGTTCTGCAGAGGTCGGGGTTGGGTGATCGTCATCTAGCATTTTTCTACACTCAGTCACAATATTATAATACTGGATAATTTTGCTGCTGACAATATGAGTCGTTTGTGCTACGTTTGCGACTGGCTGGACACAGCCAGGTGGGCTGAAAAACAGTGTAGTATTGAGACGAACACCGCAATTTTGAATCGTTTAGCGTGCGCGGTCTCAAGACAGGTGTATCAACATGTGCCCTTGCTATTTGACACATGCAGTGGAGTGGTGTGGAAGTACCAGCTCTTCTACTACCCGGAGACAAAGGAGGTCGAGGTGTGCCTGATGAACAGCAAGCGAAACATGCTCATTCTAAGTCAAACAGCCAGAACCTCCCCATCCATGTTTGCCTGGCTCCATTCAACACATGTGAAGTTTGCTGTGTGTACCTCATCAAATTGTGCTGCGTGTGCCTTTGAAACACTTACTGCAGATGGTGGACATCAAGAACAGGAAGCACTTCTTGAAGAAGGTGTGCAAGTCTTCCTTTGCATCCTAGCAACTGAAGAGTTAAAAAACACCTCTTGGATTGTAGCCGCGCATGTGGTCACGGCGTCGCACTTCTGTCCGTGTCGACATTGCATTGTGATGTTCTCATCACGAACATGCTGCAGATCCGGGCGCCTCAAGACTTCAAGGAGGAGCTCCTTTACCTGAACAGCTCTATCACGCTGTTCTCTAGGCAACTGAGGCTGGTGGAGTATGGAGATGAATTTACACGGGCAAAGATGCAAGCACGGCACGAAAGGTGACTTGAAGCACAGAGTGATAGCTTACAGGATGCACGCACACACACACACATACACACATACACACACGCACATGCTAGGGGAAATGCTGTCACATCTTGTGACAAACAAACAAACATATCCGTTGCAGGACACTTGCAATGGTGAAGCCTGATGCCTACAAGCACGTTGGGAAGATCATCAATGCCATCCAACGCAGTGGCTTCATGATCAAGTGAGTTCGGCGCACGTCAGACATGTGACAGGCTAGATGCACGTAGGAGGTTTTAAGCAAGAAGTGCGAAAGTGATGTAGGTTTGCTCATACGTGACCTGCGATATATGCTCGGACCTGACGGGGGCAGAGTGGTTAGCTAGGTAATCCTGGATGCTGTTTACAAATCAACAGCAAGAGAAAGTGCAGGCAGCAGCAGGAATAATTCCTCACGTCAACTCACAAGTGCCTGCCTGGTGAACACAACAGGAACAGGTCAGCGAGGATCAGGGTAGGGGCAGAGCCCGTAGCCGACCCAAATGATCTTGCAATCCTTGCATCCTTGCGATTTATAATTGAGTTTTGCTTTGTGTCTGCAGCAACCTGAGGGTCTGCAAGCTGAGCAAAGCTGAAGCCCAGACCTTCTATGATGTGCACCGTGGTAAGCCCTTCTATGACACGCTCACGGAGTTCATGAGCAGTGGCCGCATCTGCGCTATGGAGTTAACGGGTCCCAATGCCATTAATTCCTGGCGCCAACTCCTGGGTCCCACAGACTCAGATGCAGCAAGGCAGCAGGTATCCACGTTCACACCTTCCGCCTTTTTACAGGCTTGGCTGATTGTGGAGTTGATAGGCTTGTTTCAAATTTTTGTATTGAGATGCGTACTACTTTGCAAAGCCTTCCTCACATCTTTACATTCCAATTCACCTCCTATCTATCAACCCTTACACTCAGGCCCCTAATTCCATTCGTGCCATGTTTGGCACCAACAAGACGTACAATGCGTGCCATGGCTCCGACGCACCTGACACAGCAGCCCAAGAAATCAACTTCTTCTTTGGCAGGGCTGGCTCTGCTGCTGTGGGCAAATGCGACCAGGTGAGCCGTGCTTACGCCTTCTGGAGCCTGCATCCCACACCTGCCGATGCTTCAGGTTGGGGTTTCGCACAGGGTTTTAAACACCTAAGGAATGATTGCGTCAAGCATACTGTGAGCAAACTCTTTTGGTGCTGTAAGAGACGATGCAATCAAAGCATTTTTGTGCTGTAGAACTCTACTGACATCAAGAATCTGTGTTTGTAACCATGTGCAGGGGGGTAGGGCAACAACCCTAAGTGTCATCAAGCCCCACTTAGTTCTGGACTGTGCAGCGGGTCTGCTACTGGATTGCGTTCTTGAAAGCTTTGACATCACAGCCATGGAGTTGTTCAAGCTTGATAAAACGACGTCGGCAGAGTTCTACGAGGTAAATAATAAGAAAGAATACGAAACTGAAGCAATGATTATTGTCAAGGCAATGATCTGCTGGCAGGTTCATGTTTTTTGAAATGGAAATGGGTGCTAAGAAGTGGGTGTACTTCTATTTCTACAGATGACAAGAAAGGGGCAGAGTGCAATACTACTACGAATTTTGGTAGCCTTTGGCACGTATGCTTCATGTATGTACATTTGTGAATTTTATTCTTTGGGGGGGAGGAGCAAATGTTCTTGTGTGTACATCTGCACATGCATATGATGTGTGTGCACAACTTTTCATATATGCACGTATGTATTTGTGCATGCATGCATGCATGTACGATGTGTGTATGATGTGTGCGTTTATATGTGTGTGTGTGCATATCTTTGCATGTGTGCGTGCACGTGTATGTCTGTGTATGCCTGCGCATGCGTGCAAATTTACATTTGTAAAACAAAATGACGTGTGTGTGTTGTGGTTGCCTGCGACAACTTTGGGCAACTTGCATGGTCAAAGGCACTCCAGGTAACCAACCCATATCCTCCACAATTGCAGCAATCCTTTTGGTTTCCTACTTAACACACTCAAGTCAGCAGTGATTACAACTTTCAGCAATCGTAATGGTAAAGACGTTGCACTACAAACACAACAGCTTGTTTTAGTGCCAAAGGCTAACAATTGTTAAACTTCCCTTTGGCGAAGGTTTCAGGTACCGTGACTTGGGCTGTCAAAACATTAACAGTCAGTAACAAATCCTCTGCTTTAAAATCTAAGGACCTACAAGCCAAGCATTGAGGACAATTTACGAAACATGACAGTAGACTATTACACAAATCTTAGTAGCATAGCGTGGTTCAAAAAAACCACCGTCACGCACCTGATGCGCTACATCCCGAATTGATATGATTGCAGGTCTACAAGGGGGTTTTGTCACCAGGGGAGTTCAACGCAATGACGGATGAGCTCACGTCTGGGCCTTGCATAGCCTTTGAAGTGGCAGACAGGGATGGAGCCGATAGTGTGGAGCAGGTAAGACTAATTGCAGGGAGGCAAGAGGTTGTATTAAGGCAAGGGGGTAAGTTGTGGAGGATTGCTGCCCAAGTTGCCGCGCCTGTCTGAGACACTGCTAGGGGCAGACAGTTCCCCTGAGCTAAGCGCAGAGAGGGGAGGCGCACTCATCAATGCTGTTGTAAGGGAAGTGTTTCTAGAGATTAGCTCAGCCTAGCCCGTCTAAAGAAAGAGAGTAAGAATTAATGCCCATTCATGCCCATCCATAAGATTAATATTTCACAAACAGGTATAAAAGTGTAGGACATAATTCTACATTAAATCAACGGGTTTGGGGTTTGAGGTCCAAGATGTCAGTCAGGGACTGGATTTGTGCCATTTCCTGCCAGGTAGATTATGGGGTTAGGATTTAAACCGTAGTGCAGCGGTTGGTCCAAACTCAACCATTTATTTCCAGGTGAGCTAAGGATTAAACCCACTAAGCGTAACGGGTGGAGATTTGCCTCAAAAGACAGCGTGTGGGCCTGTTTGATGTGCAAAAGTGGTGCATACCTAACAGCTCTGGAAGCAAGCTGCCTGGCCACCATTTGAGTGTGCAGGGTCCTGCATGCTCAGAAAGTAGTGTTGTGTTCATGGGCATCAGTATATTGTGTTGTCAAGGCCTGGCTAAAAAGGTGAAGGCCAATCAATCTCCCGGTCCACTTGCAATTCACACCTCTGCATCATTGCTGTGCAGTTTCGGCAGATGTGTGGCCCCCTGGATCCTGAGCTGGCGCGAGTGCTGCGTCCGAACTCCCTGCGAGCACTGTTTGGCCTGAATAAGATCAGGAATGGCGTCCACTGTTCTGATTTGCAGCAGGACGGCAAGCTTGAGGTCGAATACTTTTTCATTTGCCTTTCTACTTGAATTAAGATCTTTCTTTGTAATTACTGTTGTAATTACCTATACACGCTTCCATCTAAACCAACCAACGCTCCCTTCCATCTACTAAACTAACCAGTGCTTTCATTGGACCAATCAGTGCTTCTATCATTCAGACCAATACGCTCCCTTCCATCTAAGCCAATCAGTGCTTCCTTCCATCTAGACCAAAGACCTACCAATGCTCCCTCCCATCTGAACCAATCAGTCCTTCCATTCAAACAATCAGTCCTCCCTTCCATCTAAGCCAAGCAGTGCTTGCTTTCATCTAAAGCAATCAGTTCTTCCTTTGAAGCAATCAATGCTCCCTTCCATCTAAACCAAGCAGTGCTTCCTTTGAAGCAATCAGTGCTCCCTTCCATCTTAACGAATCATTCCAACAAGTGCTCCAGGCTCTCTATCTGCTGCCTTCTCCCTAATCCTTTTGTCAGCAGCCATTTGCATCAGCCATCAGGCGGAGGAAAGGAAAGGAGGAAGGCAATCAGTGGCACTGTGAGGCACTGTGAGGCAGGTGGCGAGAAAGTGGGGTGAGGGGTTGGACAGCAATTTCCTGCAGAGGCTGCCACAGCAACTGTTCTGCCACAACAACCAGGCAGAATGGCTACAGAGTTCTCCAGGGATGGCACTGTGAGGGAGGCGGGGAGAGGAGACTTGAGAATTCAGTCCTCTTGCACTTTTTGTCAATCAAACAGCTTATTAGAACATTGTCCGCGAAATTTTAATAATATATTTTATAAAATTCCACACCCGTGAGCAAGCGTGGTTTGCACATTTGACTCAGTATTTGACCAGCTTGCCTGGAGCCTCTCTCCCCTCCCCACCCCTCTCTCCCACCCCACCCCTGCCTGCATGTGTCTATGCACACGCATGCAGCTCCTGTGGGCGTTGCTGTTGTCAGGCCCTGGTGTGGGGGCTGTGTGTGAAAGTGCACACAGTGTTGCTCCACTCTCCCTTCCATTCTGCTCCTCTCCTACTGTCCTTGCCTCACGCTTGATGCACACAGAGTACTTGGCTTACACTTGCTGCTTGCGTGCAGAGGAGGGAGGAGGAGGGAGGCAGAGAGGGAAGGAGGGAGAGGATGCAACTTACATGCCTTGTGCATGGCTGCAGGTGTACCCACAGGGGACTGGCTTTTTCACTGCAGGAGAGCCAGTCAACTTAGGTGCATACACATCGCACAAATTGTCACATCATAAATTTGCCATCCCTCCCGCTTCCTCCCGCCCTCCTAGCCCGAGTCTCACAACATGTGACGTCCCCAAGAGTCTCAAAGCAATCCAAGGATTTCGTCTTTAGGAGTGATTGGTCCTACAGACAGGACAAGGAGGACAAGCCGAATCCAGAGTGAGCAAACACGATCAACACCATAGCCTGATCCAATCTGCTGAAGTGAATGAGTGGAGACCAATGGAGCCTTCACCAGATCCACCTCAAAAACACTACTGCAATTTGAGGTTGTTAATGCCTAATCCACACATGTGGGAAATGGCATGAGGCAAGCAAGCCGACATTGTACGTTTAACATTGTGGTGATTACGAGATTTTCTGCTCTTTGAGAACATGGCTTTGTTACATTATCTATAACAGGAAAGCATACAGTCACAGAACACAGGTGCACAAGGAATGAGCGTCTTCTCATTCAGAGCAAGATGGATGAACAGCCAGAAAGAAATAAACCCCTTATCCTTGAGTGAGCCTTCTCACAGTCATTATGCCATACACTGCGTGCGTGGAGCTGCAGGAGAGCACAACTGTGGGCAGCGCTTGCTTCGAGTGGCTGCTTTCTCCCCTTCCTATTTCACACTGCAAACTTATGACCGAGCAAGCATCCTCAAAACGACTCGACCAAGCACTCGTCAAAGAGGAAGTCCTGCATGCAGTCCTCTCACGGTCGATCTCCACACACACCGGCAGCGCCTTCTGTGGAATTAGAACATTGAGCTTGAAATGGAGCCCATTGCTTGCTCCTCCCTTCGAACGCTGGCTACCTCGGTGAGGCAGGATAAATGTCTAAGCACCATCCACTCACGACGTAGCGAGCCTCTCAACGGAGTGAGACACTGCATAGAGTGGTATACTGCCTCCCCCCTGCTTTGGCTGCTTTCATCCTCATCCTCTCCAACACCTGCTGAAGCAACAGCTTTACCAACAGCTTTACGAGAATCCCCTGACCCCTCACATCTTCTTGACCTGCCTTCACGGTCAAAGCCCTTCCTCACCACCTCCTCCTACCTTCCAGCCCTCAATCCAGTGACCCTGGCCATATGCTCAAGCTCTGGCTCAAGCTAAGTTGCACAATACTGGAGTACGGATACGGATACGAGAACGGATACGGCAAAGATCCAACAAAATCCTGCTAAATCTAGTGAAATTGATACGATTACGCCGTATTTGGGGTCTGATAACCAACATCATTTATTTGCAGCCTCTCCAAGCGTCACTTCTATTCTTTGCCTGGGCCGCTCTATCTTCCTTTAAAGCTAAGTATGTGATGCTGACTTTGCTAGTTCCCCATTCTGCCAGAAAGAGACAGTGAACTTATCTTGATCGCCATGGTGGACTCTTCCTGAAATTTATTTTATTTTGGCATATCTTGCGATCTAAAATTTCTGCTATTGTTCTTTCCCTTCACCAGAGGGAATTCTGTTTTTTCTGATTTATGCATACTTTCCTGTTCATTTTTTAGCTTCTTTCTATCTTCTCTTCATGCTTCAACAAAATAATGCCTGGCCTTGTATGCGTCAATGATAATAAGGAAAGCGAGACACTAATAACCGCAAACTCAATTGGCTCTTTTCTGGAAAAAAGTCAGCTTAAATCACCGAAGCACGAAAGCACAAAAGTGATGATGCACTCCATGGAGGCAAACTCATACAAAAAGTGGATGATGGCACACACAAAGGAAATTAGCTGCACCAAACACACCTATCTGACCCAGCCAGTATGAGTCATGGGAAAGTTATCCCCAACAGCCCATACGCCTCAAACATAGAGTTACTAAAGGGTAAACATAGAGCTACTAAAGGATTAACTCTCTCTCTACATTCTCAATGTTGATGTCTCATATATCTGATATCTGACCTCATTATTTGGACAGTGCTAAGATGAAACTGATACATAAAATCAGCTTTTCATCGAAAAAGAGCGTGATTCTTAACATATTCAGGATCTACAGCACCACTGACAGTGCTATCCCAGACTTTTTATTGTGCAACAGCAGCAGCAGCAGCAGCAGCAGCAGCAGCGGCCGCGGCAGCAGGGCTGTATGCAGGAGCGTTTTTACCATAAGCCTGCAATCAGACAAGCATGAGGAATGCAATAATTGTGAAAGGAATATTTATGCACTGTCATCCAACCTACAAATCGTGCTTGCAAGCTAGCTGGCACGTCTGCTGAAGGTTATTTGATTGCTCAAGTAGAGTGTATGATGATGATGGTGATTTAGTGTTTGCAGACAAGATTGAATGCGAGCAGACAATACCAACGCCCAAACGTAGGTAACACAGTTGGTTGACAAAATTCTGTAGAGCTTGCCGTTCAAATAAACTGTCTTTTTCTGCGCCTTGCTCTTGCTCTCTGTTCAAAAATACAACCCCGAGAAATGATGAGAGCTGTGCATGAAACTGGTAACACCTGAAACTTCTGGCCGCGTACATTGCTTCATCGAGACAACTCACCCATGCATTCCATTTCTCGTCTGGGACATTCTGATCAAAGACCCGCTGCACAGCTGCTGTGTCTCGCTTGGGACGGAGCTTTGATGCCACAAGCATCATGGTGCGGCTGGTCGTGAGGATCGTCTCCAGCACATCCAAAATCTCCTGCCAGGTGGAGTCTGGCACCACCAAGCCACCTGACGCAACAGCCTGCATACAAGAAGCAAAGATTGAGACAAGTGGGGGGAAGCGTCGCAAGCGACGCTGAAAAGTTGGCGAAGCCTTTTGCGCTGTGACTGGCAATTATGTGTGCGTGCGTGCGCACTTGGGTGGCACACCTCAGGACTACGCCACCCTCTCACGCATCAAAGATGCCACTGGGCGCAACCTCTCACTAGCAGAATTGCACATGCACAAGCACGCTGGCACGTGTTTCAGGTGCATGAAAGGCAAGCACATGCCCATCAACTGCCCAAACCCTCCAAAGCCAGTCTCTGATGATCCAGTGCCCCCATCAGTTTGAGAACTTGCCCAGGGTTTTCTGACTAGTGGCCCAGTTCCCTGGGAAAATGATCAGAACATGGAGCTTTTTCTTTTGGACTTGTACTCAGTTGTGCCAACAACGGCTTTTGATTGCATTCTTTTCTCTGGACATTTTATGCAAGTTCAAGATCAGCATCTATTCTCTCAGACTCACACTCCGCTTAAAGCTCAGTTCTCAGGCCACAACACTCTGATTTGGCTTCCAGAAAGTCAAAGTCAGTCAGCAAACATCATTCAGAATTATACTCAGGCAAAACAATCAGTGCCACATCACACTTCAGCAACATTTGTGGTACCTCTATTAAATCGTTTTCATTCCACTTTGCTGGAAAACAAAGGCATGCAATGCGCCAGAATCATTGCTAAGGGACAGAAAAGGCCAGGCAACAGTGCGTCTTTCCCTTATGCATTGGCAGACAAGGCAGTGCCTCAGCCAAACCTATCCTCATTTGAAACAACTTCTCTGACGCAAGTTTTTCACGGACAGCTCCTGCCCTCACATGCAACTGTCACCTGTCTTGCAGACTCAGGAGCAACACATGCATTCTGCAGTCAGTCCTTTGTTGCAAAACACAAGCTTCGCATGTGTCCATCAGGTGACATGCAATCAGTGAAACTTGCAGACAATTTCTCCTCTCTTCACATCCTTGGGACGATCAGTGTTCAGTTGAAACTGGGTGACGCCCGCATCAGCTTAGAGGCGTACGTCGTTTCTGGTGAGACTGCAACATTTGATTTCATACTTGGAGAATCAGTTTTCAACAAATACAAGGCAGCTCTGCATTACAAACCCAGAGTGCTTGCATTGAACATCAGGGGTCTCATATCTGGTGCCCAGTGCAACATACCCAAGCTGCAGTAAAACTTCTGTCATCAGAGACACCAACCTTTTTGCACATGCTGCCAGGTCAATCATTGGCGCATCAGAAGCCAATGCCTGCATTGACGCAGGAGCAGAAGTTGCATTACTCTGGATCCGCCCAGAGTTCCAATCCTCCTCAGACAAATGTCTCAATTCATATGATGACCACATGAATGGTCAGATGGTCAGTCAGATGGTCAGACCATTGACTACTTCTAGATTACAAAGCTGAAACATCAACAAGAGTCTGCCTATATTCTTTTGATGTCTTGCCTTTGATTCATGGGTTGCTTGATCACATGCCGCTTCCTGTGCTTTTCTGCTACTTGAAACTGTGCTTGCTGCACAAGGGGGTGTTAAGGAACGATTGCTGTGCACGTACAAGTGTGATGGTGTGTAGTATATACTAAGTGAGTGTATGACTGTAAACCAGGTAGTTAAGGTGGTTGACTCCTTTTCCCGATTTTCTCAAGCTTGTGTCTTCCCTTGAAATATATGTAATTCACCGTGAGGCCCTCCAATCTCCAACAGGGGGTTTTTCCCACTTAGCCTATTCAAGTTGCCACTCCTCTCGCAGTCACAACATACTAAATATTAAACTTTCTTTCATTTCTACTTTGATCACCGCTTGCTTCTAAGCTGTCAAGAATGCTGTGGCCATTCATCCTGTAGCACATGCATAAACAATAAACAAGAGGGTTGGTCTCAGGCAGCGCCGACGTATGAGAGAGAGACTGTCTCAGCCAGAAAAGGGAAAGAGAATCCACGCAGACAATGACAAACCACCTCCCACATTTATAAAGGTTTACAAGTACAATAAGAGGCCTGGCTTCAGCCTTCAGTACAAAAAGAGGCCTGGCTTCAGCCTTCAGTCAAGAAGAAGTGCGACCGCTAGCCTGCTCATAAGGTAAGGTAAGGTTACATCGCTGTATATGCCTCAGGGGGCATCTGAGCTGAAGCTTGAAGAAAATTTGAAACCACACCTAGCTAGACAAAAGGGGAAACGTCTAAGAGAAACAAGAAAGAGAAGAAAATTTGGAGGAAAAGCGAGAAGTTGGAAGCCAAAAAGGAAGCTGAAGTATAACCAGCAGAAAGAGTTTGGTCTGAACACAGAGAGTCTTGAAGAAGCACCACACAGACACGCCGAAAGTCAAGCCAGCTTTAGAACCAGAAGCAAAATGAAAAAAGGATGCAATGAAAATTGCTAACCTTACTAACATAGGTCTGATTCAAAAGCAAAGAATATCAAATCGAAGCTTTGTCTAAAAAATGTTTGAGGAGAAAAGGGAGATAGATGAAAGGTTAGGCAGAACTTGATGAAGAGTTTGAATAAAAGAAGCCATGTAATGCTCATTGGAAAAGAAAACGAAAAAACTACGCAGGCAGTGAAAGCCACTCCCCAAAAAATAAAGGAAAAGGAGCCACTATGGTACCGAGTACTGTAAAGCTCCTCCACCGCAAAAAGGAAAGGAAAAATCAATGGGCGGGATCAGGAGGGTTGTAGGCTTGGCCTGAAACCGGCTCCTGATGAGAGTTGATAATAGTACTGGAAAGGGCACGTCTGATATGGACAAGTTTAGCAGCAAAGTTCACAGAGTGCACATGGAGCTTGGAGGCAGGCTTCTTAACGCTTTGAGAATAGGACCCAGTTCCTTGAAAGGCTTCAGAGTGTGAGTGTTGTAGATGGTGCCGCCCACACCCAAAAGGATGATGTGGAGAGTAACGGAGGCTCCTTGGAGAATGTTGCAAAGGTCTTTGTGCTGTTCCTTTGTGACTTCTCTCCTCCTTCTGGTACTCTGTTGGACCTCTCTGACTGGGCCTTTTTTGTCTGCCGGTAAAGGAGTTTTACGGTACTCGGTACCAAAGTGGTTTACTTTTCCTCTTATGTGGGGAGTGGTTTTCACTGCCTGCGTAATTTTTCTTTTGTTTGTGCTGTTCCTTTGCGGCATTCAGCTGGTTCTGAGGTCTGGTGTCCTCACAGTACTTGATCTCAACTAGGTGGATGTCACGCCGAGGTTTGCTTAGGTCTTTAGGTCGGTGCTGTCTGGGGCTGGTGGCTCTACTGGTGGCCGGCGGTGCTGCTGAAGTGCTCCCAGTCTCCCTCGATTGCCCCCTGCCACTTCGAAAAACCCATCCCCCTACATTAGTTTGTTGTTTTTGTGTTTTTGCAGTAATGGGAGTAACCAGCACAAAATCTGGGCGGCTGGAGGTAAATCTGTCTTTATCTGGGAAGCGGGGTGGGAAGAGCCAATTGGGAACAATTATACTTTCAGCTGTTTCAGGAATCTGGAGATTTTGCATGGTCATCCGTTCGTTGCTGCCTATATCTTTGGAGACAATGCATGATCCTAAGGAGCCTGTTTTTTTGATAGCCTTAAGGATCATGCGGCATGCTAAGTTGTGTCTTTCGGTGATCATGTTCCTTATTTGCGTGTGTTGGCACCCAGAAAGTATGTGCAGGGCAGTGTGTACTTGTGGGCAGAGGGGGCAAGTTTGACTTGTTGAGGGTTTGAACAATACCGCATGTTTTTTATTATATAGGGTGCCTGTTCTGTATTTCATAATGATACATTTGGTCTTACAGGGGACATTGGATGATTTTAGGTAAGCATTGCTAGTGGCTCCATTGGCAGTGCCGTCCTTTATGAGGGTCTGGTAGTACGCATGGTAGTTCGCTTCAGTTTTGGCATTTCCCAGTTTATGGAGAAAATGCATGTGTGCTTGAAGGGCGTCACGGTGGTTTGGTCTGACCAAAGCTTTCGGGGAGGAGAATGGGCCATGTATGTTGTATGGGTATGATTATAGGTTTGTGTTTGATTTTCTATGTCTTCTTTTGCAAGCCAGTGGATGTTGCAGAAGGGATTTCCCTCAGGGCCTGCTGTTCTGATGGAGGTGTCAGCAATGTCGGCATAGGTGGTGGCTGACTTTTTAGCAAGGGCGTCGGCATGTTCATTACCAATAATACCAGCATGGGACTTTACTTTGAAAAGTGGATGGGCGATGGTGATTGGCGGATTGCTTTAGCAATGGATTGAAGGACGTCTCCTTGGATGTGGTGGCGATGGAGATTCGGGTGTGACAGCTGCTTTTTGATTTGGTGCAGTGATGTAAGGCTGTCTGTGGCTATATGTGAGTAGCCGTGTATGACTGCAGCTGCTATAGCTGCTAGCTCTGCACGTGCGATGGTGTTGGTTATACCCATGCCTTTTGGGTTTACATAGTGGGAAACATTCAAGTGAGGGTGGTATACGCCTGATCCGGTGTCTTGCCCTATTTCATTCTTTTGGAGGCTGCCATCAGTGTAGGTCCAATCCCGCCAATCTTTCACGTTACGGGAGGTTAGGTTTTGGCTGGAGCTGTTTTGGGGTGCTTCGTCGATATTACAATAAGGTTGGTCAGTGCTAATTAGGGCACTTGTTTTGTCTGGGTCTTCTGGGGCTTGAGGGTGGTCATTGGGTAGCTTATTAAATTTGTCGAGTCCTGAGTGTTGTCCGGAACCTAAGGCTGTTTGGTAGGGATGGCTATGTATGTTTTAAATTTCCCACTTTGCCTCAGGGATTTCTTTGGCAAGTTCTTTTAGCCAGTCTTTGTTGTGAGCATTGAGGCAGACCCTGCCCTTGGTGTTCCATATGCATGGCAATGATCTTCAATTCCCAGGTGTGTTTGCAAAGTGGTATTTCTATGTTGTTCCAGAAGGGCACTTTCGCATATTGGAGTTGGTTTGTTGGGATGGTGCCCAGGAATTTACACGTGCGAGGGTATTTGCGGCAGAGTGATGCATGGGGATTTGTGGTCATATTTTATTCCAGGAAGGGAGGAGATGAATGTGGCTGTTTCCTCTGTGCTGACAGCAGCAGAGTAGATGGTGTGTCTTGTCACTAAGAGCATGGTGTTTTCATGGTATATGGGATGGCAGATGGAGAATTCAGAGAATCGGGAGGAGAAGGCATTGGTGTTTGCCCCAAACATTTTGTCTCTTGGGTTCTCACTCCAGTAATGGGGGAATTTGAGGTCATGGTCGAGGGGGGATGCCATTTATTCTTAAGTGACCAGGGCCCACTTTTGAAAGGCGGCGGTGATGCGGGAGGGGAGTATCCGTGCAAAAGAGTCTTTTTTCTTTGTTCTGGATTCCATGAAAGGGTAATTTTAATGAATAACAAGCAATTCAGGGCATCTTCTAGATTCCCGGCTGGGGGCACAGCGGTCAGCATATGTTCAAAAAAGCAGAGAAACTGCTCCAGAAAGCGTAGCTGTGACTGAACTGCATACAATTTTAATATCTCAGACCACACAGCTAGTATCAGAAGATCACCATGACGTATATACAGCACAGACCTAGTGTCGAATTTCTTGAGCAGCATAATGTCGCTATTCCTAAAGAAGGAAGACAAGAACGTAATTGCCTCAGCAGCAGGGAGGCATTGTTTCCTAATGCACCTTGCTTCGCAATACCAGGAGTCACATAGAACAAGCAGGTAGTGTGAAAATTTCCTCTCAGTGCTGCGTGAACACTTCTCTTGCCTATGATTCTAGAAAGATGGACCGTACTCCTATCCAAAACAGTTGAATTAGTGCCCCAAACAACTCAAGCTGTTGCTCGCACTGATAGAGAATATTGAATGTGCAACCTGTGAAATGTGCTTCGACCAACTAGGACTTGAATCACTGGATCTCCACCCTACTGTTTAGGACATGTAGATATGCAGCGTCTGCAATCGTACCTACCAACCCCAGTGCCTACTTAAAACCAACTTATGCAATGCCAATGGGCGACAGGCTATTGACACAATGACACATAGGCCTGCCCAGCATGTGTCAACCTAAATAAAATGAAAAGAAAGAACAGACTTTTTGATCTCTCGAATTTTCGTGGAATCCATCATGGGAGCCAGAAGAACTGCAAAATACTTGTGAAAATTTAGACGCAGCCTCCAAAAGTACGAAGAGCATATCACAGCACCAAACCTATCTCAACCTGCACCAGGCTCAAACCTTAATGATCTTCAAAAACAAGGGTTTTCTGCCAACCAAGAAAAAAACTCTCACTGGCCCAAACTTGCTTCGTAACAAAGTCAATGTGATATTGAGCCCACCAACCCTCAAGCAGACATTGTAGCCACTGGGCGCTGTGAGTACTGGATCACTGACGTTATCTCATGAGGCACCAAGGAAACGATACCGAGTCCCCCTCAGACGACCCTATACTCCCAGAAGTGTACACTGCCACAGTGGCTTGCATCAACAACGTAGACAGAAAATGCAAAGCATGCTCACCCCTGAACGTCTCAAAGGGCTTTTGAAAAGGCAAAACGGCATACATGACAACATTCACCTTCCCTCCATTTGAGTCTTGCATCAGAGCTCGTGGGCCTAATCACACGCAAAAATATTGCTACCTTCAAACACACAAGCCAAGAGATAAAAACTCTTTTTACGGATACTTCCCCCCCACAAAAGCACCGCCTTATAAAATTGGGCCCTAGTCTTTAAAGAACAAATGGCATCCCCCCTTGACCATGACCCCACACTCCCCTGATACTGGAGTGAACACCCACGAGATAAGGCCTTCAGGTAAAATGCAACGCCTTCTCCTCCGAGTTAACTGGTTTCTCCATCTACCATTCCATTTACCATGAAAACACCATGTATTTAGCAACAAGACATGCCATTTACTCTGCAGCCCTTGGCACAGAGGCAACAGCTACCTGTACGTTCTTTCTTCCTGGAATGAAAGGATGACCACAAATCCCTACATGTCACTCTGCCGCAAATTTTCGCACATATGCAAATCATTGGGCTCCATGCCATCAAACCAACTGCAATATGCATAAGTATCCTTCTGGAAGTGTATAGACGTCACTTCCCAAACACACATGGGATATGCGCATCATTGCCATATGAATACTAAAAGCAGAAACTGCCTTGATGCCTACAACAACAACTGCCTGAAAGAGCTTGCCAAGAAAATCTCTGAGGCAAAGTGGGCCCACTTTTCCGGGAAAGTAATAGCTTTCATAATGACCCCTATCCCTCTGCACCAAGCACTGAAAAGACTCCAGGCCTTAATAAAGCAAGGAATCTACCCAGCAACCACCTTCATCAAACCCCACAAGGCCCCCAAGATAAATTAAGTACCCTGGACCGACCTCACAGCTCTGACAAAGCGACCCAGCACAGGTCCAGCCCAAACCTGATCCGCAAAATACAAGATAGGTGGGACTGGACCTACACTGATGGGTGTCTTAATAACACGAAGAAGGGCAAGACACCGGATCAGGTGTATACCACCCTTGCTTAAACGTATTCTATTACGTGAACCCAAGAGACGTAGGTATAACCAATACCATCTCACATGCAGAGCTAGCTGCTATAGCAGCCGCAATCATTCACGGCTACTCCCATATAGCCACAGATAGCCTAACCTCTATGCATCTCTCTAAAAAGCAGCTCTCACATTCAAACCTCCACCACCACCACATCCAGGGAGGTGTCCTACAATCTATTGCCAAAGCAATCCACCAGCCACCATCGCCCATTCATTTCCACAAAGTCAAATCCCACGCAGGTATCATAGGCAATGAAAATGCTGACGCTCTTGCTAGAAAATCAAATCACAATCACAACCTACTTTGACGTCGCGGATACCTCCATCAAATCAGCTGGCCCTGAGGGAAATCCATTCTACGATATCTACTGGCTTGCAAAAGAATATGAAGAACACCAAATCATACAAAATCACCCAAACACAGCCCAGTCACCTACGTCAAGGCTCTGGTACTACCTGTCCAATTACCATCAAGCATGCACGCACGCAAGCACCCCCACTTACATCCTGTCAAACTTGTCCACACCAGGCACGCACTTTCCAGTACTATTATCAACTGTCGTCAGGAGCCAGTTCAGGTCAAGCCTGCAACCCTCTTGATCCACGTTGATCTTTTTTCTTTTTCTTTTGGTGGAGGAGCTTTACGGTACTCGGTACCAAAGTGGCTCCTTTTCCTTAATTAATGTGGGGAGTGGTTTTCACTGCCTGCGTAGTTTTTTTTGAACTACAGAACAGGAACCTTGGACAATTAAAAACATGCAGCATGGTGTCATCGCTCGATTACCCAAACTTACCTCCTATGCCCTCAACTAGACAGTGCCCTGCATGTCCTTTCTGGATGCCAACACACGTAAATAAGAAACCTGAACACTGAGAGACACAACTTAGCATGCAGCATGATCTTCAAAGCCATCAGCAAGACAGGCTCCCTAGGACCCTGCTTTGTCAGCATGAATGTAGGTAGCAGCGAACGGCTGGCTATACAAAACCTTTAGATTCCCAATACAGCTGAAACTAGGATTATACCAAAGTGGCTCTTTCCACCCCGCTTCACAGACAAAAACAGGCTTACTTCCAGCCGTTCGGATGCTGTATTGCTGGTTGCTCCCACCTCCGCAAAACCAAAAAAGCAACTGACTAGCATTGCAGGGGGGTGGGTTCTTAGGAATGGCAGGGCGCAACTGAGAGTGACCGGGAGCACTTCAACAGCACCGCCAGCCGCCACCAGCAAATCCACCTTCTCCAGACAGCACCGAACCAAAGATCTCAGCACTCCAACGTGACACCCACCTCATCAAAATCAAGTGCTGTGAGGATACTAGATCTCAAAACCAGCTGAGCGCCGCTGCGCGCACAGGAACAGCACAAAGGCCTCTGCACCATCCTTCAAGGATCCTCCGTTACCCTCCACACCCTCCTCTTGTGAGTGGGTGGCACCATCTACAACAATTACACACAGGAGCCCTGTAAGTAGCTGGGTCTTGACTCTCAAAGAGCTAAGAAACTTGCTTCCAAGCTTCATGTGCATTCTGTCAGCCACGCTGCTATAATGGCAGCTTGATCATACCACAGGTACCCTTTTCAGTACTGTTGCTAACAGGCTTAGCTGTACAGGATCAGGGCTCAGACCAAGCCTGCAACCCTCCTGGCTCCCAATGATTCCAGTTTTTCCTTTGTGGTGAAAGAAATTTATAGCATTTGGTGCTGAAGCAACTCTTCTTATGTTTTCCTGGTTTGTTTTCTTTCCAGGTAGAAGCACAATTTTTTGAGATGCAAGATCAACTTTTATGACGTACATACAGAAGTGTGAGCGCATGAGGGGTGTAAAGAGATTATAGAGCAGCCACAAGGATAGCGCACCAGATAATTCGTGCCGACCAAACTGTTTTTGCCGACGTTTTTGCCGACGTTTTTGCCGACACCAGATAATTCGTGCCGACCCTAAGACGCGCAGACGCTTTCATTTTTTTACAAGAAGACGCTTTGTTGCTTTTCCTTTGTTAATTTGATATAGATTTATATCTAGCAGGCTTTTAAATTTGGTACGTGCAGCGCTCACCGTTTTTTATAGGGCTTAGCTTAGGGCTGCTGCGAAGCTTGTTGTTACGTGTGTACACGTCCCTTATTGGAGGTTAGTCCAACGGTGACTGGTGATGCTAGATCGAGCTCCAGAAAGTTTCTTAACACAAGTAGTACACCATCCTACTGCCTTAGCCGTTGACTAACTAATGTACGCCGCGCACTTCGTAACACTCGTTTGTTTGAAAGTAGATAAAATATCTGCAGAGTTCTCTGCTTGCAGCAGAACGCTAGTTCTTGCAGGCTAGTGTCTTGTGTAATCTACTTTCACAAATGTATGTTTCCCTTTCTTATCCAAATTTATTATAGGGGTGAATGACGCCCCCCACCTGGCAACTGCCATAACTGCAAATGCCAGAACAGGCCACACAGAGCACCTTATTTGGTAAATTCAAGTCGATTGAGCTGCTGTTTAACCACTCTAAGGGTGTGCCGATTTCCAGGGCATGCCGCGAAAACACATGTTTGTCCCTGTCGTGACCATCTTTGACTTTTTGTCGCTAAACCAAACATTTAGTTTACCTGACCCAGAAAACGAAAAGCGGTGCTCAAATTTGGAGTTCAGCACCTAGCAAATTCCTTCCCTGCCCGTCCTTCCCTGCCTGTCCTTGTAATCCCTTGTAATCCCTTCCCTGCCTGTCCTGCCTGTGCTCCCCCTTGGTGGCACCTTGTACAGCAAATGGATTCTTTTCCAAATTTGACCACAAGGGATAACTTGCATTTGGAACAGTATTATAAATTTATATTTAGAAGAGAAGTGGTCACATGTGATTTTTCAACTTTTTTGTGTTTTCTTGTAGACATTTTGCGGGTAATAAGCACACCTATCACCCCCTTTCTGCTTGACACTGATGAAAGCTCATCCCTGGAATGGCCTGAAAATTGGGCTCCTTAGTAATTAGGGTGGTTTAAAACCAATAGGGTACTTAACAAGATGTTTCATGAGAGAAATGTTCCGTCACTGCCCTAGGGCTAGAGGGATCAGAAGGCGTGCAAAGCAAGATGTGCACGCCATTTCAAAGACCTCAAAGATCCTATGTAAACAACTTATCGCCTAAGTCTCCCCTTAAACTTGGGACCTCACGGACTGTGATATCAGCTGCCGCACAACCCTCCTAGGTAGCTAGGAGCAGGTCATCATATCCTTGGAGACCATCAAAGTTTGGGACTTTCTGCAGCTTCACAAACTGCTCATAGATCTGCGCTAACACTCTCAACATCATGCCACACCATTCATCATCACGCTTGACGGTAAAGCACTTGGTGCAATTCAGCTGTCAAAACAACAAGCGGCACTCTGAAAGGCCTGAGGTCATCAACACAACTTGGCATTGGGCGAAGACGTCAGCCTTGACCTGGACAAATTTGTCTTGGAGAAAATACCTGAGTGGCAAAGGGGGAGAATTTATCCAATTAGGTGCTTCTTCACACAACCACCCTGATTCCCATTAAGTGGCTTCCATCGTAATTTTGGCGGCGAGGGGCTTCAGTTTGATGCTGGCCTAAGCAATCTTTCCCTCAATCTGCCTTTTAACGCACTATAGGCCATACACTTAAAAGTATGTTGAGATAGTTAATTGTCAAGCATTGCTCCTTTGCTGTGTGGAATTACAAAAAAATGGTAGAACAACATACTTGAAACCATGCTTATCATTCAGCTGGAAGGGGAAGGGGAACTTGATCTCCACAGCCGTGAGTTTCATGTCGTGCAGCAGCATTCCATCTGGGAGGCCCCAAGCATGCCAAAAGGCAAGAGCCTTTCAAAGCTGCAGCTGGGGTAGCTTAAAAGCCACACTCACCTGAGATGTGAGTCAGGATAAAGGCTGTTAAGCAGTGTGATCTTGCCACACACCTCGTGGCTGCTTCCCCAAAGCATGGCTAATCCAGCTGACTGCTGCTGTGGTGGCTGATAGAACTGCTTATAGGCGGCTGCTGCATCACCACTCCCTCCTGAGCGAACTGTCGCACTTCCCTCCAACACTTTAACTGCCTTGCTTCCATGGAAGCCAAGCTGTACACCAATCTTTGAAGCTGTGAAAGGGACATCTGCTCTGGCAGCGTGCCACGCTAGTACCTTGCTTGATCTGCATGCCCTGCTGAAAAGCTGCCAAGGCACCTGACGCAACCACCCCTGTATCTGGCAAAGCTGCATAGAGTGGGTGGCTATCAAGGGCTGATGAGGGCAGAGCAGCGTAATCAGGGTTAGGCTCTGCTTCCTGCATAACGGCCCCCCCACCTGCTCGCCGGCTTGTGCTTGGGGCCTTCCCCAACCGCTTTGCTGGAGACGAAGAGGATGAAGCCATCAGCCCCAGCCCACTTGCCAGTGTGGTTAAGAAATTGGGCTGTGCTGAGGCAATAGGTGGGAAAGGAGGGGCAGCTCCCTTGGGCCTCCCCACTGTGGGGATCTTTTCAAAAGCCTCATTGTCATCTGTGCGTATGTGTGTGCGTGTGTGTGTTTATTTGAGTCGTTGCGTAAGTGTACATAATCCTCTTCCCCCCTCACCTAAGGGCTGTGTGGACTCCGTAGTCTGCGTGGGACGAGCATGCTTAGAGGCAGGCTGTGGCTGAGGGGGCCGCCAAGAATGGGAAGGTAGGGAAGCCCTTGAGGCTGCTGGTAAGGGAGCTGAGGTATTGTGGGGCTGTGGTGTGTGTGAGTGAAGTGGTAGAGGTAAGGCACTGGCAGGGGGAATGAATTTGCGACGAGGCTTCCTCACGGCGCTCCGTCCGGGCTTCACAAACTCAGGCATCGTTGCCTGAGCTGCTGGAAGGTAGTTCTCACTCACGTCTTGATCAAGTTGCATGATGTACTCCTCAGAAGCACCTGAGGTATGGCTGGAGCATGTTCTTATGCTGAACTACATTGCTAACACGATGAACAAGCCACAGCCACTGCCTCACCTGGGCGGTAGAGGGAGGTCTTGATCTGATCCAAGGTATATTCAATGCGCTTGACCATCTCTTGGCACTTGACAGCTGAAAGAGCAGGTTGCACTGCCGGTGCTGCCTCTTCAGGTGGTGGTGGCAGTGACGGGCGCTCTAGAGGCTCAGGTGGCTCAGCTAAGATGACTTGCAAGGTGTCCACCATATCTAGGATGTCGTCGCCCCTAGCATCAGAGCCTGGGTCGCTATCATCTGCTGCCTGAGAGTAGAAGAGGGTGTAGTTGTAGACAAGGGCTGTATAAATAAGAAGAGCAAAAACCTGCTGGTAGTGACATAACACATCCAGTACAAGGGATTGACAAACTACATGAACACCTTCACTAAACAAAGGCAAAGACAACAAGGGACAGAGGGGCACTTGGATCCGGCCGGTTACATACCTGAAAGGATGGCACTTGATAGGTGGATGGAAGCACACTGGGGTCGATCACGAGGTGGCACTGGGACAGCAAGGAACGCGGCAGCTTCTCAAACTGCCACTTGTCATGCTTGTGGTGCAATACAGCAAATATGTGCTTGCACGGCATCCTGCGTCAACATTCAATTACTGCAGATAGTGCAATAGCAAAGAAGATTTATGTGAAGAACAAACTCAGACCTCTGTAACTATGAGCATCCATATGCATTTGAAAGTGCATAAAAATATCTGAGCTATTCAAGAGGTTACCTGTTCAGGCAAAAATAAGGACAGGTGCACGTGCCAGCCTTGTCCACAATATAGCCTGCCTTCCTTTGGAGCTCAGGGTTGCTCACGGCAACACCAAGAAGACACAGCATACCACCCCCTGAAAGGCGCAGAAAGGCATTTGAGGATCATTACATACTAGTGGGTTCCGGAACTGAACAAAGCGTTTGGTCCTCATCCACCTCCATTTTAATAATCAAGCAAGCTATGCGCACATTAACAAAAAACACACACTTGTAGCCATGAGGCCATCCTGGACAGCATTTCTGAGATCTGCTTGCTGAGATGCTGCAGACTTTGCCATGTAGCACCGCCCTTCAATGCTTGGGACAGGAGCAATGGCGGTGTATCTAATAAGGGCACCTGCAGCCTTCCGCTGTAGCAGATATTCAATCTTGGGCTGTGGTCCAAAAAAATCTGGGATCAGAAGGGTCAACTGTGCCCACCAAATTCAGCTCCTCAATACGGAAGGCTGCGCCTTTTTTTAGCTCAGACATAATGAAAGCATGGATCCAGCCAGAGCCATCTCAGTAATCCTGTCAATCAACTTCTCGTCTAATGGTAGCTTCATAAAATCAAAAAGGGGGTGCTTGGAGTGGTGAAGGTTGAAAGTCAGGCTCACTTCTGAAAGGTGAACGATTGAATTATGAGATGAAACCATTTGAAGGTAAGTTATTTAACTGCACCCCTACCTGTGGATTGCGGCTGTGTGGACTCATTGGGTTGCTTTAAGGCTGCACTATCATTGGCACCTTTGTGAGAAGAAAATGTGAAGTGTGGTTGGAGCATGTGTTTCTTTAACGTATGCCTAAGCTCCCCTACTTAAAACTCATGAAAATCTTTGGGTTTGTGGGAGTAAGGCAGAAAATCATTATGCCTAAGCACCTTGCCACTCCACTCACCTATAGGTGTAGGCTCTAAGGACCCAGTGGCATGCGTGTACTCAGTAGATGCACCAGCCTCGTTGTCAACTGTGTCACAAATGTTCTCGTGATTGTGTGCATCTGTCAGTTGCGTGTGCGGGGGGGGGAGTCACTTAATAACTTTAAACAAATAAGACGCTTGTTTTGTGTGAGTTAGGCTCACCTTTCTTTTGTGCCTGGTGAATGCCCAGAGATGTAGCATAACTTTCAGCCATTGAGACTTCAATTTGAGCGTCACAGCCATGACGCTTGCTAACATGGCCCTTAACTGAACACTGCCCTTTGCGCACAACAGGAGCAGCACCCTCTTTTCTCCACCGTGGCACCTGACCAAACTGGCAGCTGTACAATCGTGTGAGGATTCCTCTCTTCAGCCTTTGCCTATAAACGCTAAACTTTGTGCCAGTCTGGAAATAAAGAGGGAGAGGGAGCAAATTTGTGTGTCTGATCTTATGTTGAAAGTGGTGTGTGTCCCCTCCACTGCACCTCATTTGACAATGGTGCAAGGACGTGTTCTTCAAATAGAGGCATGGAATCAACCTGACCTGACCACCAGCCAGGTAATGCTGTCACGTTCGAAACATAGGAACTGCTTATTTCAGGCAAACAACATGTGCAATTCATAGTCCCATCCCAAGAGCATGACACTGAGCTTTCAAGTTGAGCCTCTTTCTTAGGGAGACAAAGTGAGAAGTACAATGACCATTTAGCCATAAAGTCACTGCAATGCTGCAAGCACGGAGCACGGGAGGAAACAGTCAGAAGTCTCAATAAGGACACATTGTGTGTGTGTGTGTGTGTGTGTGTGTGTTTGTGTTTGTGTGTGCGTGTGCGTGTGCGTGTGCGTGTGCGTGTGTGTGTGTGTGTGTGTGTGTGTGTGTGTGTGTGTGTGTGTGTGTGTGTGTGTGTGTGTGTGTGTGTGTGTGTGTGTGTGTGTGTGTGTGTGTGTGTGTGCGTACATGTAAATAGTAAGCTGGAGCGCGCAAGTGAGGGAAAACAACAGGTGCATACAGGGCCGGGGCCTTCTGCAAATTTGTGGGGTCAGACATCGGCGGACACGTAAAATAAAAATTCCTTTACATGTTGCAGTAAAAAAAATAGCTTAACGAACGATTTCAACCGTGTTAAACTGTTTTAAATTTTGTTGCACAGGCTGGTTCCCAATTAGTAGGATGGACGGCGGTTTAGATGCAGGGGGAGGGAGCATTGGGTCCGGCCTGCTTGGCTTTGTCAGCCTTTTCATGACAAAGTTTGCTTCTCCTTCACGACCCACGCTGACGCAATCCGTCAGGCCGTCCAAGAGGAAGGCGGGCGCGAGTAAGTCGTCCGCGCGTTCTCAAGGGTATTCCGAATTCACGCTGGAGGAGGTCAGTGCCCACAACGCTCCCGACGACTGCTGGATTATTGTGGACGGCAAGGTCCACGACGTATCTAACCTCCAGCATCCAGGTGCGGCATGTTTGGAGGTAAACGTTGGACAGGGGGGAAAGTTGTGTCGCGAGTCCCGTCTGGTCCCTGGTGCAAGCTCAATGTGAGATTGGACGTTCTGAGACTCTTTGAAGGGCGGGCGTAAAGGGTTTTGCCCCGGTACTTTCCGGGACGCAAGCAAGGACCCTCAAACCCCTCCCTCCCCACACGCAAACTCGCAGGTGGGGATGTCGTGTTCTCATACGCCGGCCAAGACGCGTCAGAGGTATTTGCCACGATGCACAAAAGCCAGGTGGGTCCTTCGAAGACTTGACAGCTGGAGGAGCAGGACTGCAAGCAGCTTAAAAGCATAGGCATTAGGACACATGCGCACGCACACACATATTCACACATACGCACACACATATACACACACACATATACACACATACGCACACACATATACACACACACACATAAACACACACACACACACACACACACACACACACACACACACACACAAATATACACACACACGTACACACACAACACACACAACACACATACACACACAACGCACACACACACACACACACACACACACACACACACACACACACACACACGCACACGCACACACAAACACACACACACACAATACACACGCATATAAATGCCCTTATACACAGGTGGTCGCGCGCAAACTGCTGAAGGTGTACTGCATTGGTGAAGTTGTGGGTGCCACCCAGACCCCCCTTCTTAGAGATTTCCACGCCATGAAGCAGCGCTTTGCTGAGCAGGGCTTGTTGGACGCTAGCCCTGTCTACTACGTGCGCAAGTGCCTTGAGCTCATCGGCATGCTGGGCGTGTCGTTGCACCTGCTCTTTGCCTACTCCTCATCTCCACTGGCCCTCTTGGCCTCGTCTTTACTCATGGCTGTCTTCATCTTCCAGTGCGGCTGGACCTGCCACGATTTCAATCACAACCAGGTGTCGTGGCAGTGGTGTGGGTGTGTGATATGTGTTGCACGCATCTTTCTCGCTTTCTACAAAGTAGGTCTGTTCTAGTGCCAGCGATGTTCGTGCTACTCCAATTAGAGCTCTGACCCGTTCCAGTTCAGCCATCCCTAGACAAGTATCGTGGGACAAAACCTGATCCCATTCCTTGTCTCACGGATTCCGATCCTGTGTGCAATGTGCATCGCAGGTTTTCAAGCGAGTGTACCCCAACACCATAGTAGGGGGCATTATTTTGAACGTGGGCATGGGCGGCAGCACGCACTGGTGGAAGGTAAGCCCCAGCTGCTGGTGGTGGCACCATCATTCGTACTGCATGCAGCTCACTACATACAAGGAACCTGGGAACAAACATTAAAATGAGTACCAAGTGTTGTTGCTTCTCTGCCCTGACCTTAACTCTGCTTCATGTCCTCCTTGTGTGTCACAGACAAAGCACAACCAGCACCATGCCACACCAAACAAAATGTCCGAGGATAACCAAGCCACAGACCCGGACATCGACACCGTGCCCCTCATCGCCTGGTCTGAGCGTCTGATGAAGGAGGTGAGGTTTTTTTTGTCATTGTACCTGTTCTGTAGCAGCAGATAGCCTGCTCAGGGCGTTTCAGGCATGACGTCATCAAGATGTGGAGGTTCATGACAGGTGCACATTTTTAAGCCTTTTACACGCAGTAGAGAGAAAAAGTAAGGAATACAAAGAAGGTCAGACACAGGTCTACCCTACAGCCACTGTACGTAATGCATGTTGCTTCCAGGTCCACGTGTCCGGCCGCAGCATGATTGTGCTGCAGCACATCATCATGTGGCCCCTATTGTTTGTTGCGTACCTGAACTGGATGTACAAGAGCGTGGGTCACCTGCTGTACCAGCCAGACATCTCGTCCAAGCAGCGAAGGTGCGCAACACGATTTGGAAACATCAGCCTGTGCCTGACATTCGGTATCAGATCCCTCCTGGTAGGAAAGATGGTGCTGATAAGTCAAGATGTGTCCAGGCCTTATGTATCTTTTTGTTTGCACACGCAGGGTTGAGCTAAGTGCAATTGCTTTCCACCATGTCTGGCTGCATGCCAGCATCTTCGGTGCCCTTGGCTTCACGTGGCAAGCAGCTGCTTACTGGCTCATTGCACACACCGTCTCAGGCTTCTTGACCTCCTTCATCTTCGTCCAGGTGACAGGATGCTGCAGTGTGCTCGCACCTGTTTCTGCCAGTGCTGTGTATTCCTGTGTGTGACGAGGGGGAAGCGTTGCAAGCAGCGCTATAATTTTGGGACAGCCGTTGCAGGCATCAGCTTGCAACTGCGTGGCTATCTTCGTGCTTGACTGTGTGTAAATGTGTGCATGTGTGCAGGCTCGCTCAAATGAGTGTATGTATGCCCGTATGAGTGTGTGTTTGTCTGCGTGTGAGCGTGCACATGTGCACGTGTTAATATTTTTAAGAAGGACCTGGAAGGACTGTGCTTTTTTACTCTGGTGTGAACAGCGTGACTGGTATGGTAAGAACAGCACCAGAGTGGAAAAACAATCCTTGAATAATTGATTGATACTCGACTTAACATGCCATTCTTTTGAATTTGCTCATTTTGGACCTGTTTCCTCCTCTGCCATTGCTTATTTTTCTTTATCCGTCGCTTGATGTGCGAGCCGCTTGATGTGCAAGCTCCTAAACAAATGCTACGTTACGTATTTTATTTTGATCATGTGTTCTAAATTGTTTGGGTCCATTGCGGGGGTCTGTGCTCAGTGTTCTAGGCAGGAATTTGGCAGGAAATACACACATCTTAGGAGTCTCCGCCCCTGGAGGGCCATAAAACTGTCGCATTGTTTTTAAACCTGTCTAGATAGGCTACTCAACATGCCAGGCAATTTCATCGTCACCTTCTGAAAGCCTTAATTATTCCCACCGATGTTGAGAGCAGCAACCTGGGTTCATACATTTTACGTGCCGTACATGTACTTCCCCCCCCCCCAAAAGATATTTTACCAAAAAACAGCTACCACCCCCGCTAGAAATATTTATTTTACAGTAACATTCAGCAAGAGTGCTTGCTGTTGCTGCTGCTGCTGCTGCTGCTGCTGCTGCTGCTGCTTGGTTGTTAGAGCGTGCGTGGGTGTGTCTGTGTGTGTGCGCGTGTGTACGCCTGTGCATGTCATTTGTGCTGCTGCATGAGAGCATGCTTGCATCCCTGTCTCGACTTCTTTTTTTGCATAACTTCACAATGCAATGTGAATGTAATGCCAACTATGCGATCCTGTGTGGGCAAACGAAGGTTTGCGAGGCTTGCAAGGCTGCCTCTTGTTCTTGCGCTTGGCCCGGTCCGCTCTTGCCTGCTGCAGGCGGGCGAGGTCTAGGGGGGAGGGATCAGGGGGCATCCTACCGCTTGTCTTTGAATCGCCCCTCGTAGAAATAAATACATGATAAAACCACCGTTTCTTGAGTAATCCCCAGCCGCCCCCACCAAAAACTATTATTAAGGGTGGTGATATACTTTACGTACGCTAAAGCAAACATTTATGCAAACTCTGTCCTCCAATCCTGGTGCAGAGCCACAACGGGATGGAGATTTACACGGACGACAAGGATTTTGTCACCGCCCAGCTGGTGTCCACTCGGAACATCAACCCTGGCCTCATCATGGACTGGTTCTGCGGGGGCTTGAACTACCAAATAGAGTAAGTGGCGCAGAACCGCAATCCTGCTGACATAGATGCCCAAATTTGGAGAGCATTTAAGGGGCTCAATGAATATTAGCAAACTACTCTCTTCACCGTTTTCCTTGCCTCTTGCCATTGTTTCATCTATTATGCAGTTGCAATGTTTAGCACTTGTTTTGTCCTTGAAGTATCGAGTGTTATTTTTGCCCAACGTTGCCCACTCACGAAAAGCACTTTTTTAGAAGTGCACTTCTAATCCTAGAAAACCTACTTCTAATCAGTGTTGTGAATTTACGGCGTCAATCAGAAATGGCACCGTAAATTACGGTGCTTAAATGACGTCTACGTCACATAACCGTAATCAACGGTGAAATTCATACTGACGGTGGGGAATCGTAAGTAACGGTGCGGCGTCAGGAACTCAGTGGCTCAGAGTGCCAACTCAAGCTCCGAATTCCCCACAAACAACATTTGCGATTTGCGATATAGATATAAAATGTCCTCCGGTAATCAGGCCAAGAGGGCTCGTGTGGCCCTGTGGCCCTGAGTCAGTGGATCCTGGCCCGGCCTGGCAAGCTGCTGACGGTTTCCCACCGTAAACTACTAATTCCTGACGGTTTCACACCGTAAATAACTAATTCCTGACGGTTTCACACCGTAAATCGTAAAGCCAACCGTCAGACGTCAAAAATTAAAATCACCGTAATTTACGCCTGGTGATTAGTTTCTGACGGTCAAAACCGTAAATTACGCCTGACCGTCAAATGACGGTTGACGGCGTCAACCGTAAAGTTCACAACACTGCTTCTAATGTTGGAACTGAGTTCTAGCTGCGAAGCTAGAAGTCTGTAACTTGGAACAACTACAGTTAGAAGTCACTGCGAAGTTCGCAGTATTGCTAAGCTAGAACTTGTTTCGAACATTAGAAGTGACTTCTAGTCTTCGAAGTATGGTGTTCTAACCTCCCACTTTCCTAATTTTTCGAAGTTCGAAGTTGACTTCTAATGTTCGAATTTCGCAATGACTTCTAACTGTAGTTGTTCCAAGTTACAAACTTCTAACCTCGCAGCTCAGTTCGAACATTAGAAGTCCACTTCTAATGTTCGAAACGTGTTCTATGTCCGCAAAGTGGTAGATTGTTCGAACTTCGCAGTGACTTCTAACTGTAGTTGTTCCATGAAGTCGCTTCTAACCTCGGAAGTCGGTTTAGCAAGAGTAGGGATCAAACCCAAGACCTCAAGGGTCGTCCGCAATTTTCCGCGGTGCTAGACCACCCTCCGATGCAAATGAAACGTTGTTGAAAGCGTAATCCAACAGATGCCAATTTAGTTTTTTACGTGATACATATATCTGTAACATTCCTCCCCCCTTGGCAACTCCGTCCTTGGAATGGGGCTAGCCTGCTAGAGTCCCAAGTGGAAGATATTTACATATTGGCATTGTAATCAAAAACTTGGCTGCATCAACAGGCCGAACGTAAATACCAAAATCACGCACGCGCGCACACACACACACACACACACAAACACACACACACGCAAACACACACACACAAACACACACACACAAACAAACAAACACACACACACACGCACACGCACACGCGCACACACACACACATACTATCAAACTCTGAGAGTCATGTTAACTTGACTTCAAAGCTACTGTATAATTGATTATATTTATCATTCTATGTGATTCTACATGTAAGATAGAAAAAGAGACCTTTATTTTACTTCTTAGCACAGGTGCTTTATTTTCTCCTCATATCATATAAATATGTTACCAAAATATCACTGCAAAGTTAACAACCAGTTAAAATCCAGTTACCTTGTATATCCTGTACTAAGATTGATAATATTGCAAGGTTTAGACGTCTCACAGCTAGTCGCACGCTGTTTTTTAAGAATAATGTGCAATAAGCAATTTTTGCTGCAATATTTTGTTTTGGCCCTTTCTTTGTGAGTTGCAGTTGTATTACATTGGTTCAGTCGTTATTATTAACCTGAGGTAGGATGCCTGATCTGGGTCATACAAGGTGTCAGATCAGAGTCCTTGATCTGGGTCACAAAAGGTCAGATCAGGGTTTGAAAGATGAGGAGGTCCTTACTTAGGAGGTATGTAGGAGGTACAAATGAGAGGTAAGGAGGTCCGTAAGGAGGTACAAGTGAGAGATAAGGAGGTCCTTACATACATCTAAGGAGGTCCTTACAGAGCCCAGCCAAATTTAAAAACCTCCTTAGCCTCCCTTCCCACGGAGGTCCCTAAGGAGGTCCGTAAGGAGATTTTTGGCTCCGTAAGGAGGAGACTCCAGTAGGGTTCGAAGCTAGAAGTACTTATAATGTTCGAACTTGATGCCTTAATTTGAGGGGGGGGCGGTTCGAATATTAGAACTATTTTCGAAGTTCGAAGTAGAGTTCTAATGTTCGAACTTGATGCCTTAAATTGAGGGGGGGGAGTTCAAATATTAGAACTTTTTTCGAAGTTCGAAGTAGAGTTCTAGAGAAATTACTGCGAATACTAGAATATAGACTTCGAAGCTAGAAGTACTTCTAATGTTCGAACTTGATGTCTTAAATTGAGGGGGGGGTTCGAACATTCGATCTTTTTTCGAAGTTCGAAGTAGAGTTCTAGAGAAATTACTGCGAATACTAGAACATGACTTCGAAACTAGAAGTACTTCTTATGTTCGAACTTGACGCCTTAAAGTTTTCGAACATTCGAAGTTCACTTCTACCTTCGAAGTCAACTTCTAGGTTCGAATTCAGAAGGGTCGAATTCAGTTCTAGGTTCGCAGTGCACTTCTAAAAAAGTGCTTCTCGTGAGTTAACCCTATTACTACCTCTCTCATAATGATTGTGATCAACGTTTTCTTGAACTTCTCCTTCTCCTCGCAGGCACCACCTATTCCCTACCATGCCCCGCCACAGCTTTAGCCGAGTAAGGACGCAGATTATGGAGCTGTGCGCTTGCCACGGTCTTCCGTACGAGTCTTGCAGTCTCGCTGAGTCCACCATGAAGGTGTACAAATGCCTGGCTGATGTGGCGCACTGCGCTTGATCAGATCCTATCGTAATTAGGAGGATGCTGTCTGTTTTGTTGCTGGTGGTGTGAAGATTGTGGACAACAAATGAGCAAAGCATATTTCTAGGCTAGAAGCAAGGGCATTGTGTGTGATGTATGGTATGAGAGACTGTTGGCTGTTTGAATAAAAGACCACAAGTGATTACGAGTTGCATGCAAATTTATCATCGGATTCTCCTTGTCTTTGATCTTTTGAGTGATTAGTACTTTTAATATTTTGGACTATTTAGTGCTCCAAGCAACAAGAGGGTGGCAGCATTGCTTTACGGGCGGGTTTTAATTTGGTTTAACTGCAAGGTACTGGTTTCATACTTCTTTTTTTGGTGCAATGTGAGTTCGAGCACATCAGGTATTAGTTAGTTTTTCCTACATATTTGTGAAGTAACAATTAAGGAGCGAGCCATGTTTTTTTCAGCTGGTAACTGGCCAAAACTGGAGCGCACTCCTTTGTTCAACATATTCCACCTAGCAACTGCCTGCAAGGACCCTTGTGGACGAACCTAACCCAACACTCCACAGACGCAAAAGAAACACAGTTGCCTACAGGTTTACAGATTTAGTTTTACATGGGGGGACCTTCAGCAAGTCTGTTCGACTGATCCGCCTGTGACTGGTCCTCGCCCGTCAACAATAAATTCATGCATGAGCTCAGACACGAAAGAAAAAGTGTGTTCTACCACCTGGGCACTGACAACGTGTTGTCAGTTGCTATACAGAAAAATCATCCGAAAATTGACTGAACAGGTAAACCACCAGGTGTACTGATTGAGCCACGCACCAGTCAAAAAGTGCGACTGCTAGGCTGCGTAAAGCAGTGTAAAAAAGAAATACAACCACCTACAAACCGAAAGAGACACACACTTCTTATATGTAGAATAAGCATCTGATGAAGAGGAAGGAACGGGTCATGCTTTTGTCCACGATATAACCAACACCCCACACAAGACAATAACAGAACCATCATCAGCACGGAGCCTATTGCCTGTATAAATGTGGAAGATGCCGGCAGCGAGATCTGCTGTGACCCAGGAACACGTGAGGAACACACAGAACAAGGAGATCTACCTACCACAGATATGTACCAATGCAGCGTATGCAATCGCACCAACCACTGGTCATGTCTAAAAGAAAGAAAGAGGAAAAACTACGCAGGCAATGAAAACCACTCCCCACATCAATTAAGGAAAAGGAGCCACTTTGGTACCGAGTACCGTAAAGCTCCTTCATCGCAAAGATGAAAGGAAAAATCAATGGGGATCAGGAGTGTTGCAGGCTTGGCCTGAAACCGGCTCCTGATGAGAGTTGATAACAGTACTGGAAAGGGCACGTCTAGCCAGACCATGGTATAACCAAGTCAAGCAGAAAAGTTCACAGAGTGCACATGGAGCTTGGAGGCAAGCTTCTTAGCTCTTTGAGAATCGAGACCCAATTTCTTGAAAGGCTTCAGAGTGTGAGTGTCGTAGATGGTGCCGCCCACACCCCAAAAAAAGACGTGAAGAGATACAGAGGCTCCTTGGAGAATGTTGCAAAGGTCTTTGTGCTGTTCCTTTGCGGCGTTCAGCTGGTTCTGAGGTCTGGTGTCCTCACAGTACTTGCCGATCAAGGTGGATGTCACGCCAAGGTTTGCTGAGGTCTTTAGGTCGGTGCTGTCTGGGGCTGGTGGCTCTACTAGTGGCTGGCGGTGCTGCTGAGGCGCTCCCAGTCTCCCTCAATTGCCCCCTGCCACTTCGAAGAACCCGCCCCCCTACATTAGTTTGTTGTTTTTTTGTTTTTGCAGCGCTGGGAGTAACCAGCACAAAATCTGGGCGGCTGGAGGTAAATTTGTCTTTATCTGGGAAGCAGGGTGGGAAGAGCCATTAGGGAACAATTCTACTTTCAGCTGTTTCAGGAATCTGAAGATTTTGCATGGCCATCCGTTTGTTGCTGCCTATACCTTTGGAGACAATACATGATCCTAAGGAGCCTGTTTTGCTGATAGCCTTAACGATCATGCGGCATGCTAAGTTGTGTCTTTCGGTGATCATTTTCCTTATTTGCGTGTGTTGGCACCCAGAGAGGATGTGCAGGGCACTGTCTACTTGTGGGCTCCCGTATCCTACCCCATCACATCAGTGCAGCACTACAACTATGCGCCATGGTCTCAAAAGAAAGAATGGCGTTTGCTCTGAACTTTGATCCTGGAACTCCTCATATTGGAGCGAACGTCACCGTGACATTGTCTTTGGTGCCAAATACAATGCATTTGCCACCAAGTTTACAGGTTTCTCAATCTGCCACCCAATGTATGATGACACAAAAATGCTCAAGTGCGTGCAACACTCCCTACGATCTGCAATGTGTAGCGAGCTACCAACCGCTATATTATTATTTCTACCCAACTGGGAAAACACGAGCATCAATGCTTACAGAGCATTGGTGCAAGATAACCCAAAATACTGCACCACGCTTGGCTTCATCCCCAAGACAAACTCACATATGCAATGCCAACCTCGTGGAAGGGTGTACAACGTAATTTCTCCAACTACACCTGGCATGGATGTTATTGCTGTCTGGGAAAAAGGAGCAAAACAGTGTTCAACTGATGGCTCACCAAATTGGCTGTAACACTGCAAAGGAGTATCCCAGAAGCAGTTTGGGGAAAATCAGTACCTCGCAATAGAGGAAACAGACCACATCACCAGCCACGTTTGCCCCCAGTACTTCAAATCAAGAAGAGAGGACGTCACTGGCCAGGAAAGAGGCCAAAACGCTTATGCCCACCTCCAACCATGGGACGATAAGCAGTTTGAATCGAAGTGCCCCAATTGGAAATTATGGGCATACACTGACGGAAGCCGCATAGGCAAGGCCGAAAACTTTGTAGGCGCAGGGGTATACTGCACTCAAACCAAAGCTGAATGTTATGTGAACTCAGGAAGCGTGGGAATGACAAATACCATCAAAAGAGCTGAGCTCACAGGGATTGCAGCAGCGCTTACCAATAAGTGTACCAAGATTGCAACGGACAGTGCTTGCTCCCTACTGAAATGCAACGAGCTCATATACACTCAAATCTGCTAGAACAAATTGTATCTATGATTCATGCTTCACCAGAACCTATCTGCTTCTATGAAGTGAAAACCCAAAGTGGCATTGCCGGAAATGAATGTGCAGATGCAATTGCCAAACACTCTGCTTTACATGACGGAGGTCATGACATGCACTTTCAGCCTCCAGCTCCAGACGGTAATGCATACACACAGCTTTACTGGCTTGCGGCTAAAGACACCGATGAGGATCCCAGCGGAGGAGGGGCAATTGCACCTAGGCTTCGTGAACTCTCTGATTTAAAGGCCAAGCTGAAAACAGAAATGAGCAAATCACACAGATTGGGGAGTGCCAATACAAACACAGGGTATTACAACTACTGGAAGGACCTCAGACCTTTAGTCAATAAACAAGCCACAAATGATTTCTGGAACAATAGTAATCTCATATTCTACAAAAAACTTAATGTTGTGAGGTACTGCACTGGTACAATAATTAATTAAAAACACACCGATACGGCTTCTCTCCCAATACAAACTGCCTCATCAGTGTGCACTGATAGTGCGCTTCACATATTCTCAGGTTGCCAACACATAAAATGAGGAACATGATTATAAAACGCCATAATATGGCAAGTGTGCTGATTGTCCAAGCCCTACAAAAGGGACCATGCGGTGCCGACCAAATCTCCTACACTGACATAGGCAGCGCAGATAAACTATCAGAGCAAGGCCTAGATCTGAGAAACACTGCCAACAAAACACTGCCCTCTTGGTTGCTATCCAACCTAACAGCACATGCTCTTAAAGCCTCTTCTCGTCCTGACGCCACCCTATTTCTACCTAGCACTGTGTGCTCCTCTCGCGTAACAACCTGCAACCCAAACTTTCAACAGCTTGCTAAAGACAAAAAATTGAATCCAAACCAGTGGGAGGTTCGCCTGATTGAGTTTAAATTCTGTGAAGACACTAGGCCTGATCCCCAACTCCAAAAAGCAAAAGCACAGCACAGCATGCTTATTGCCAACCTAAACAGACAAGGATATAGGGAAGTCAAGCTTCACGTGATCCTCGTTGGAGCTATGGGGACTATCTACAAAGACTAATCAGACAAGCCTCTGGCAGACCTTTATCTGGATTACCATAAGATTAAAAACCTGACACACAAACTGAATGAACACTCCATCAGACATGCATCTGCACTCATAAAAACAAGGTATGCACTGTGGGACACATTATTATCAGGGACAACACCCTGAGCTTGCGGAAGTTTTGCTGCCCCCGCCTTCCTCTCTTCCGGAATAGGACTGAAGTGGCTCAAGTAATGATGAGTGGAAAGGGACTTCTCTGGATGGACCTGTATGGAGGCTCTTGATTGCCTTGGATGTGCCTGAGTTAGTGAAAATTTTGATGTTGGATTCGGGCATTCACTGACTGATTTCCCATACATCACCCAACACAGCCTCAGATGAGGTGGCCCACTGGTCATTTTTGTCTTCCGGCAAGACTGCAGCAGCTGCTGTTTCCTGAACATGGGTAGTCTTCCTCCAGGCTTGCTCTCAGCCCACTTGCGCTCGTCCTTCTCCCAATTGCTACCTGGGCGAGGAAGAATCTGCTGCTTGCCTCCAGTTGTTTCTGGATCTCTGAGTCTGATTGCCTCTTCCTCTTCCTCTCCTAAAAAGGTCAGCCCAATCTTGTGCAAATTGTGGTTACCCATTTAAAAAAGCACGCCTGGACATCCAGTGAGATGTTTAAGCAATAAACAAATGGTTCACCAATAGCTTAAGGCTATAACATGTAAATTAGACCCCCCCTTTCAGCACCCAAATTATTGGGCTTTTCAGCGCATGCTTACAGCCAAAACAGGACTGGGGGAGAGTCAGGCATACTTCATGTTCTTACACGTGAATAGCTGGACTTGTTGACCCCTTATTATGTGAGCAACAAAGAATGGATTGGATCTGAGTACCCTGGAATTTGAACCCCCATTTATCTACCCAAATTAGTGGGCTTTTCAGCGCATGCTTACGGCCAAAACAAGATGAGGTTTTCTGCAACGTTAAAAAAATGTGTCCTGCAACAAGATGAAGTTTTCTGTCTCTGAAACGTGAATAGCTGGACATGTTGATCTCTTATTATGTGAGCAACAAATCGACTGGATCTGAATACCCTGGAATTTAAACCCCCCTTTCATCTACCCACATTAGTGGGCTTTTCAGCGCATGCTTACAGTCAAGCAGCGTCTGCCTCCAATGTAGGTGATTGAACACGGACAAAACATGCCTGAGTGTTCAAGCAAGTCCTACCTTGCATTGGTTTCGTTTGCAGACAAAGAGCGTTGCCTACAGACCTGCATGCATGTGTGTGTGTGTGTGTGTGTGTGTGTGTGTGTGTGTACACGTGTGTGCGTGCGAGTGTGTGCGTGCGTGCATGTGTGTGTGTGTGTGTGTGTGCGAGCGTGCGTGCGTGCGTGTGCATGTGTGCGTTTGTGTGTGTGTGTGTGTTTGTGTGTGTGTGTGTGTGTACACGTGCGTGCGTGCGTGTGCGTGCGTGCGAGCATGCGTGTGCATGTGTGTGTGTGGGGGG
>Ga0307974_1000082_pt1 | contig 49962 bp, 44 predicted proteins | sample OrgLakmetagen784_FD_201812 | JGI IMG/M metagenome (GOLD analysis project Ga0307974, IMG submission 201812) | Saline water microbial communities from Organic Lake, Antarctica - #784 | ecosystem: Environmental > Aquatic > Non-marine Saline and Alkaline > Saline | place: Antarctica: Organic Lake... | reverse complement strand
GCCGACGGCGAACGCCATCGGCCGCAGAGAGAACTTCGATTTGAGGGCGGTGAATGAAATCTGACATAACGTCGGACTTATCATCGGATCGTAGCCGAAGTCAGACGGCCCCCGCCGTAACCTTACCCAAGTTTCAAGATAGATAATATATAGTGTTGCTGGCCAATAGGCGGCTGCAGCGGGCAGTGGGCTAATGCTGCTATATGGCATCCATGCAGACGAGCCGCCGCGACCCACATAGCTCGGTCGGTCATCGCATCTTGGACTACAGCAGGCCACGTTTCCGCATACCCCTGCGGCCTTCCCCAGCACAAATGCGCGTGGGCTCGACCCTGCAGCAGCATGAGAAACGGTAAACGCTGTTTCTAAGGCGTACGTAAAACCCGCGAAAGCCACGTTCCGACAGCGGCCAAGCCCTCGACCTCAGTCCATGCCGCTCGCGGCGTTTCGGGACGTGAGATAGCCGCGCTGTATCGCGAAGGCGAGCGCCATCACGCCCAGCCCGATCACGTCCGAGATCCAGCCGCCTGCGATCATGGCCAGCGCCCCAACGCCAACCACCGCGCGCAGATACGGGTTGATCTTGCCGAACAACCAGCCCTGCACGCTCGCCGCCAGCAGGTATACCCCAAGCGACGCCGTGACGAAGACATGCACGACCTCGGGCCACGTGCCCTGCATCAGCAACGCCCCGTTATAGAAGAACATGAACGGCACCACGAAGGCCGCCAGCCCGATCTTGAACGACGTGACGGACGTCTCGATCGGGTTTGCCCCCGAGATACCCGCCGCCGCGTAAGACGCAAGCGCAACCGGCGGCGTGATCGCCGACAGGACCGCGAAGTAGAACACGAAGAAATGCGCGGTCAACTGTGGAATGCCGAGGTTCACGAGGCCCGGCGCGACCACCGAGGCCGCCACGGCATAGGCCGCGGTGGTGGGCATGCCCATGCCCAGAAGGATCGAGATGCACATGGCGAAGAACAGCGCCAGAAGCTGGCTGACCCCGGCAAGGCCAAGCAGCAGGTTGGAGAACCGCGCGCCGACCCCAGTCAGCGAAATGACACCGACGATGATCCCCGCGCAGGCACAGACCACGATAATCTGGATCGACATGTGTCCGGCTTTCTCGAACGCCTGGTAGATCGCCCTGTGATCCATGCGGTAGGGCGTCAGCCAGCTGACGACAGCGGCCGACATCGTGGCATAAGTTCCCGCCCGGATCACGGAGTACCCCTGAAACAGCGCCACGATCAGGATGAGGATCGGCAAGAACAGGAACACCTTTTTCAGCAGGTCCGGAAGCTTGGGCAACTCGTCAGCCCGCATGCCGCGCATGCCGAGCTTTGCGGCCTCGAAATCGACCATCATGTAGACGCAGGCAAAATAGAGCACCGCGGGAATGATCGCGGCGATGGCGATCTCTTGGTACGGTATGCCGGTGATCTCGGCCATGATGAAGGCGCCCGCGCCCATGATCGGCGGCATGATCTGCCCGCCAGTGCTGGCCGCGGCCTCGACCGCGCCGGCGGTCCTCTTGGGATAGCCGACCTGCTTCATCAGCGGAATGGTCAGCGATCCCGTCGCCACGACATTTCCTGCGCTGGTGCCGTTGATCATGCCCATCAGGCCGGACGCGAAGATCGACACCTTCGCGGGCCCGCCGCGCGCGCGGCCCGCAGTGGCGAAGGCGAAGTTGACGAAGTATTCGCCGACGCGGGACGCCTGCAGGAAGGCCGCGAAAATGATGAACAGGATGATGTAGGTCGATGACACGGCCGTCGTCGGTCCGAGGATTCCGGCATCGGTATAAACTTGGCTGAAGAACCGTTGCCATGTCACCGCCGGCGCGTTCAGGAAGCCGGGCAGATGCTGTCCGGTGAACACGTAGATCAGGAACACCACGGCGATGATCACAAGGGCCAGCCCAGCGACGCGGCGCGTCAGCTCCAGGATCAGCAGCGTGCCCGCCACCGCCGCGATGGAAATGCCGATCGGCGCGAAGGGCGTGCCGGTAGAATTGCGCATCAAGGTGCTGTACATCACGATCAGGTAGACCGCGACCGATATGGCACAGACGCCGAGCACTAGGTCCGAGACCGAAAGCGCGTCGCGCGGCAGGCGTTCCACCCATCACAGCAGAATGGCGCCGACCGTAGCCACCATGAGCGGTATCCCGAACAGGAAGGTTTCACGGAATTGAAGCGTGGCATCCATGCCGTTCCAAGACACCCCCCCCTCGATCAGGGTGCCGAACCAAGTCGCCGCACCAACCGAAAACAGCGCCGGCAGCAGCAACAACCATGACGCCGCGCGCACCACGGCATTCGGCCGGAGATCGCTGTCCTGCTTGTCGGTGAACCGGACCGAGGCGAACAGCATGAACCCCAGAAGCAGCGCCCCGGCCACGTGCACGATCCGGAAATTCCATGTCTCCATCGGGAAGCGCGGCAGAAACGGCAGGGTAACGCCGGTCAGATCGCCGATGGACAGTCCGTTCAGGGCAGCCATGTGAAAGGCGGCGTAAAACGCGGACATCACGCTGGCCACGATCGCCAGCCTGCCTTGGAACAGGCGCGCGTTTGCGACAATCGGCTCGTCATCTACGCCTTGAGCAACGATGGATTCGACGGGTTTCTCGACGGAATTCTCTGCCACGGGCGCCCCCTGTCTGGCTGAAAGTGGCCACCCCCGCCCGGTCGGGCGGAGGCGGTCATGGGATGGTCCGGATCAGTTCCCGTGAACCATGTCGTCGGGAATGTCTGCATCGGCGTTTTCCCGGAACCAGCGCGCCGCACCGGGATGCCATGGCAGAACCGTGTTCTTGTCCCAGTTTTCCGGCACGGTTGTCCGGGCGGCGCGGTGGATGTTCACCATGCGCTCGTTGTCGGACATCACCACGTCGACGGCGGCATGCACGAAGCTTTCGGGCAGGTCGCAATTGGCAATGGCGAAGTTCCACATCGCCACCGACCGCGCCGGCTCCTGCAGCGTTTCGTAGGTGTCCGCGCTGATCTCGAAGGCGGACACGGGGAATGCCTCCATGATCGTCGCCTGCTCTTCCTCGGTGAACTCGATGATGTTCACATCGGTCTGCACCTCCAGCTGGCTGACCGCGGGCACCGGGACACCCGCGGCAAACGCAATCACGTCCAGCAGACCGTCCTGCAACTGACCGCCAAGATCGGTCCATCCACCGTTGCGACGCTCGAAGTCGATGCCGAGCTCTTCCATCATGCGCGGAAAGTACGTGTCAGAGGTGGAGCCAGCCGGCCCAAAGCCGATACGGGCGCCGTCCGGGATCTCCGAGATGCTTGTGATGTCCGAAGACGACAGCGCGGTCACCGAAAACGGCGTCTGGTACATCGGGAACATGGCGCAGGAATTGGTCATCTCGAGACCCGGCGCGATCGGGTTGGTCCCCTCCAACGACTCGGCGGCCGGCCCCATCGTGGTCATCCCGAAGGCCGCATCGCCGGTGTGTACGAGGGCCATGTTCTGCATCGGCCCGCCGGTGACTTCGCCACCGCCGGAAATACCAAGCTCATCGGACACGAGATTGGCCCAGCCCGACCCGTAGGCGAAATAGGTGCCGCCCTGGCTGGCGGTGCCGACAGTGAAACTGCTCGGCCAACCCTCGCGGTCTTGGGCCTGTGCCGCCGTGATCGACGCGGCTGCGGTGACAGCCAAGGCTGTGAGTGTCATATGACGCATTTTGATCCTCCCATGGATTTCGGGCGTCCGGCGGTTTTCTGTCGTGATGAGCCAGACACTTCCCCACATGGCATTCAAGTCTGAAACGTAAAGAATTTCAAGCTTTGATGTGCCGCAGCCGTGCCTTTGGCCGTGCCCACGCCCGTGTCTCGACGCTTACCCCAGCCGCTTGGGACATGACGCATCGTCCACCCACCATGCGCGTCGCCCATGAACGTCCCGCATTCATCTTTCCGGAAATACTCGAAAAGCCAGACCTCTCACCCGCCCGCGTCGTTGGCCTGCTTCTTTTTTCCGACGACCTTTTCCGCCAGGTCGCGTGCGATGGCGAAAGCCCCCTTGATGCGGTCTGCATCGGCTTTCCAGTCGCGGCGCACCACCAGTTTGTTCTCGCGCAATTTCGCAAGCCCGCGCTGCGCCTCGATGAATTCGACCAAGCCCTCGGGAGACGCGAACTTGTCCTCGTGGAACTGGATCGTCGCGCCCTTGGGTCCGCCGTCGAGCTTGGCGATGCCCGCGCGCTTGCACATGGCCTTGATGCGCACCACCAGCATCAGCATGTTGACCTCGCGCGGCAGCTTGCCGAAGCGGTCGATCAGTTCGGCGGCGAAGCCTTCCATCTCGACCTTGGTCTCCAGCCCGCTCAGCCGGCGGTAAAGCCCCAGCCGCACGTCGAGATCGGGCACGTAATCCTCGGGGATCAGCACCGGCACGCCGAGATTGATCTGCGGCGCCCATTGCTCGCCCGTGTCGGACAACCCGTCTGTCTGGCCCGAGCGGATCTTCGCGATCGCCTCTTCCAGCATCGACTGGTACAACTCGAAGCCGACATCGCGCATCTGACCCGACTGTTCCTCGCCCAGCAGATTCCCGGCGCCGCGAATGTCCAGATCCTGCGACGCCAGCGTGAACCCGGCCCCCAGCGTATCCAGACTGCCCAGCACGCGCAGCCGCTTCTCGGCACCGGGCGTCAGCGGCACGCGCGGTTTCGTGGTCAGATAGGCATAGGCGCGGGTCTTGGCACGGCCGACGCGCCCGCGGATCTGGTAGAGCTGTGACAGCCCGAACATGTCGGCGCGGTGGATGATCATCGTATTGGCGGTCGGGATATCGAGGCCCGATTCCACGATGGTCGTGGCCAGCAGCACGTCGTATTTGCCATCGTAGAAGGCATTCATCCGGTCATCGAGATCGTTTGCCGCCAACTGCCCGTGCGCCACGACAAAGGACACCTCGGGGACCTGATTGGCGAGAAACTCCTCGATCTCGGGCAGATCCTTGATGCGCGGCACCACGAAGAACGACTGCCCGCCGCGGTAATGCTCGCGCAAGAGCGCCTCGCGCACGGTCACCGTGTCGAACTCGCTGATATAGGTGCGGATCGACAGACGGTCGACGGGCGGCGTGCCGATGATCGACAGATCGCGCACCCCCGACAGGGACAATTGCAGGGTGCGCGGGATCGGCGTCGCGGTCAGCGTCAGCACATGCACGTCCGAGCGCAGCTGTTTAAGCCGTTCCTTGTGGGTCACGCCAAAACGCTGTTCCTCGTCGATGATCAGCAGGCCGAGGTTCTTGAAGCGCACGGACTTGGCCAGCAACGCATGCGTGCCCACCACGATATCGGCGGTGCCGCGCGCCATGGCATCGCGGGTCTTGGCGGCCTCTTTCGACGACACGAACCGCGACAATGGGCGCACATCGATGGGAAAGCCGCGGAACCTCTCGGCGAACTCGCGGTAATGCTGGCGCGCCAGCAGCGTCGTTGGCGTGATGACCGCCACCTGGTGACCGCACATCGCGGCGGCGAAGGCGGCACGCATCGCGACCTCGGTCTTGCCAAAGCCCACATCGCCACAGATCAGCCGGTCCATCGGACGGCCCGCCTCCAGATCGCTCGCAACATCCTCGATTGCGTGCAGCTGGTCGTCGGTCTCCTGATAGGGGAAGCGCGCGGCGAACGCCTCCCACGCGTGATGCTCGGGCTCGATCACCGGGGCGCGGCGCAGTTCGCGCTCGGCGGCCACCCGGATCAGGCGATCGGCCATCTCGCGGATACGCTCCTTGAGGCGGGCCTTCTTGGCCTGCCACGCGCCGCCGCCGAGGCGGTCGAGAAGCCCGTCCTCGTGGCCGTATTTCGACAGAAGCTCGATATTCTCGACCGGCAGGAACAGCTTGGAGCTTTCGGCATATTCCAGCACGAGGCATTCATGCGCGGCCCCTGCCGCCGTCACAACCTCGAGCCCGAGATACCGCCCGATGCCGTGATCGACATGCACCACGAGGTCGCCTTGCGTCAGCGCCTGCGCCTCGGTCAGGAAGTTCTCGGCCCGCCGCTTGCGCCGCGCGCCACGGATCAGGCGCTCGCCCAGCACATCCTGCTCGGAGACCACGGTCAGGCCGGGGCCCTCGAAGCCCTGCTCCAACGGCCAGACCGCAAGGTGCAGCCCGTGTTTGCCCAGTCCGCTGACACTGCGGATCGTGACCGCGCCGATCAGCCCCTCGTCATCGAGCAACCCTTCGATCCGCTCGCGCGCGCCCTCGCTGTAAGAGGCGATGACGACCGGGCCCTCGGTCATGCGGTCCTCGACGTGATCCTTCAGAACGCTGAAGAGATTGATGTTTTCCTGCTGCCGCTCGGGGGCAAAGCTGCGCCCAATGCGCCCGCCTGCGTCGATCACCCCCGGTCCGGTGGCCTGCGGCAGCACGACGAATTGCAGCACGCGGCGCGGCTCCAACGCGGCCTGCCACGCCGCATCGTCAAGATAGAGAAGCCCCGGCGGCACGGGCTTGTAGACCGTATCGCCACGGCCCTTCTGCGTCAGGGCGTGCTGGCGGGCCTCAAACTGGTCGGTGACGGCCTCCCACCGTGCAGCCCGCGCCGCGTCCACCCGATCATCGAGCGTGATGGGCGCCTGCGGCAGGTAGTCGAAGACCAGCTCCAGCCGCTCGTGAAAGAACGGCAGCCAGTGCTCGACCCCGGCATGTTTGCGCCCGGCGCTGACAGCCTCGTAGAGCGGGTCGTCGGTGCCTGCCGCGCCGAACTCGATCCGGTAATTCTGGCGGAACCTGCGGATCGCCTCGTCGTCGAGAATGACCTCCGAGACCGGCGCCAGCTCGATCCGGTCCAGCGTGTCGGTCGTGCGCTGGCTGCCTGGATCGAAGCGACGGATGCCGTCCAGAACATCGCCAAAGAGATCGAGCCGCACCGGCCCGGCCTCGCCCGGCGGGTAGATGTCGATGATCCCGCCGCGCAGCGCGTAGTCGCCCGGCTCGGTCACCGTGGGGGCTTGGGTGAAGCCCATCCGCACGAGGAAATCGCGCAATGCCTTCTCGTCGATGCGCTCGCCCTTGGCGGCGGCAAACGCCGCCTGTTCCAGCACCTCGCGTGGGGGCACACGCTGCGTGACGGCATTTAGCGTGGTCAGCAGCACGAATTGGCTCGGCGCGCCATGCACCAGCGTAGCCAGCGTCGCCATCCGCGTGGCCGAGATATCGGCATTGGGCGACACCCGGTCATAAGGCAGGCAGTCCCAGCCGGGAAACCGGATCACCGGCACATCGGGCGCAAAGAACTCCAGCGCCGCGGCCATCGCGGCCATGCGCTTGTCGTCGCGCGCCACGTGGATGACCGGCCCGCCCCGCGCCTCGATCTCCCGCAGGACCAGCCGCGCGTCGAAGCCTTCCGGCGCTCCGCCGACCGTGATGTGATCGCTCATCGCTTTACCCGCTCCGTCCGGTGCCATGGCCCGGCCTCAACCAAGGACATTGGCACTCATGTTCTGATACATGCCCCATAGCGCGGTCACGAAGATCGACACCATCCCGATCAGTTGAACCTGCAACCTGAGACGCTGCGCGGCTTTGACAAGCGCCAGCCTGTCAAGATCCCGGTCGCACATGATGCGGGCCGTGCGCAGCGACAGCGCCGACACCAGCATGAGCGGAAAGACCAGCAGGACTACCGCCTGCGCGAACTCGATGTCGTAAACGAAGGCCAGCAGCAAAAGCGACGTCAGCACGAAGGCCGCAAGCCCGGCCACGACCAGGCCGGACTCCTGCATGATGCGAAGCCTGCGATCCACGTGGATCCGGATCAGCTGCGCGACATCCGCCACCGTCGCGTCATCCTCCGTCTTGCGCGCCCGCAGAACCATGTCCCAGGGCGCCCCCAGCACGCGCTGCCCGGCCGAGGACCAAACGAGCGCCAGCAGGATCCAGTACCACAGGTTACCAAACGAGCGCATGTTGATGAGGTCTGAAACCATGTCGAGCAAACTCACGAGCGGGCCTTTCCGTCAATGCCGCCGCATGTCTTAGCGCCCGTGCCGGGCAATTCCCACCCTTGAGATGCGCGAATTTCCATGCCACTGAAGATCAAGCGACCTCATCCGAAAGTCCGTCCATGCGCCCAACCCAAGCCCCGTTTCCCGCCACCCGTCTGCGCCGCACGCGGCAATCGCCCGCGATCCGCGACATGGTGGCCGAAAACACCCTGACCGCAGCCGACCTGATCTGGCCCGTCTTCGTGCGCGACGGCGAGGGCGTCGAGGAGCCCGTGCCCTCGATGCCGGGCGTGCTGCGCCGCTCGGTGGACCGGGTGGTCGAGGCCGCGCGCGAGGCCGCAGATCTCGGCATCCCCGCAATCTGCCTCTTTCCTTACACCTCGGCCGCGCAACGCACCGCCGATTGCGCCGAGGCGTGGAACCCCGACAACCTTTCAAACCGCGCGACACGCGCGATCAAAGCCGCCGTGCCCGAGATCGCGGTGATGACCGACGTGGCCCTCGACCCCTATTCCGATACCGGGCATGACGGTTTTGTCGAGGACGGCCAAATTGTGAACGACGCCACCGTCGAAGCGCTGGTGAAACAGGCCCTTGCGCAGGCCGAGGCAGGCGTCGACATCATCGGGCCGTCGGACATGATGGACGGGCGCATCGGCGCGATCCGCGCCGCCCTGGAGGCGGGCGGTCATCACAACGTGATGATCATGTCCTACGCGGCGAAATACGCCTCGGCCTTCTACGGACCTTTCCGCGACGCCGTGGGGGCGTCCGACGCGCTGAAAGGCGACAAGAAAACCTACCAGATGAACCCCGCCAATACCGACGAGGCGCTGCGCCTGATCGAACGCGACCTGTCCGAGGGCGCGGATATGTTGATGGTGAAGCCCGGCATGCCCTATCTCGATATCTGCCGGCGGGCAAAGGAGGCGTTCGGCGCGCCGACCTTCGCCTACCAGGTGTCGGGCGAATACGCGATGATCATGGCCGCCGCACAGAACGGCTGGATCGACGAAGAGCGCGCAATGCTGGAAAGCCTGATGTGCTTCAAGCGCGCGGGCTGCGACGGGGTGCTGAGCTATTTCGCCCCCGCCCTCGCGCGCCACCTGTCCTGATCCGTGATTTCGCGCGGATATATGCCTGACGCCGCAATATCTGGTGACAGTTGCCCATGATACGCGTAAACTGTGCGAACAAGGCACGGCGAAAGACCGGCATTCCCAAGGGCAACGAACGGGCAGTGACATGAGCAATATCACAAGACGCGGATTCACGCTTGGACTGGTGGCCGCGGCACCGGCGCTGGCGGCGTGCAGCAATGCCGTCGGCTCTGATGGCGGCGCGCGGCTTGATGCGCGGGCCAATGCGACGCGGAATTTCATGTTCCAGAACTATCCCGGCACACGGGACCTGGCCGACAAGGCAAACGGCATGCTGATCATGCCGGTGGTCACGCAAGGTGGGTTCTTCGTCGGCGGCGGCTACGGGCGCGGCGTGCTGCAGATTGACGAGGTGTCGGTCGATTACTACTCGGCCACCAGCGGCAGCATCGGGCTGCAGTTCGGCGCGCAGCAATATGCGCATGTGCTGTTCTTCATGACCAGTGAGGCGCTGGAGCGGTTTCGCCGCGGCTCGGGCTGGGTTGCGGGTGCCGATATCCAATACGCATTCAACGACGAGGGCGGCAACCTGCGGGCCGATACCACGACCTCCACCGCGCCTGTCGTGGCGGTGATCTTCGGCCAGGCAGGACTGCTCGTCGGCGCCTCGATCGAAGGCATGAAATACAGCCGGATCATCCCCTAAGCGGGCGTTGCCTGTGCGGACGTCTGCTGGTTGCGAGATAGACCCAGCGAATGCGAAAGTTCCTTTGGCCGGGGCCGATGATTGGGGTAACGGCAGGGCGTGCAGGCAAATACTCAAAATGCCGGCGAATGAAGTCGAGGTCAGGCGTCAATATTGCGGCGCTGAGCCTAGCTTTGCACTACTGCTCACAGAGAAAGCATGGTCCGTGCCAAGGGAACACTCTTAAGCAGATCCAACCAACGACCCCATTTCTCTCTCCTGCGTTGCGCAGACTGTCTCACCTCCGACCATCCACGCAACAACGAAGTCAGCAAAGCGCATGTATTTCAAATTAGGGTCGGCACCCTAGGCTCTATGAGAGTTGTGCTGATTTGCAAGACACAGCTTTTCAAATCAGCACCATGGACAGTTCAGTTTAAAGGTAAACGTTCGGACGATGGCACGCTGGACCCCAAGGTGCCATCGCCGCGGCCAAAGGCTCAGCCTTCGGCGGGTTCACTGGTGATTTCCTCGCCGGTAGTCTGATCGACCATCTTCATCGCGAGACGCACCTTGCCGCGGTCGTCGAAGCCCAGAAGTTTGACCTTCACGTCCTGACCTTCCTTGAGCACGTCCGAGGGGTGGTTCAGGCGGCGGTTCTCGATCTGGCTGACGTGGACCAGCCCGTCGCGCTTGCCGAAGAAGTTCACGAAGGCGCCGAAATCGACGATCTTGACGACCTTGCCGTCATAGACCTTGCCCTCTTCGGGTTCCGCCACGATCGAGTGGATCATGTCATAGGCCTTCTTGATGGCCTCGCCATTGGGCGACGCGATCTTGATGACACCCTCGTCGTTGATATCGACCTTGGCGCCCGACACCTCGACGATTTCGCGGATCACCTTGCCGCCCGACCCGATGACTTCGCGGATCTTGTCGACGGGGATCTGCATGGTCTCAATCCGCGGCGCGTGGACGCTGAAATCGGCCGCGCCCGACAGGGATTTGTCCATCTCGCCGAGGATGTGCATACGCCCGTCCTTGGCCTGCGCAAGCGCCTGCTTCATGATCTCGGGCGTGATGCCCGCGACCTTGATGTCCATCTGCAGCGAGGTGATGCCCTCGGCGGTGCCGGCGACCTTGAAGTCCATGTCGCCCAAGTGATCCTCGTCACCGAGGATGTCCGACAGGATCGCGAATTCGCCATCCTCTTCCAGCACCAGCCCCATGGCGACGCCTGCCACGGAGGTCTTGAGCGGCACGCCCGCATCCATCATCGACAGCGAGCCTCCGCAGACCGACGCCATTGAGCTCGACCCGTTGGATTCGGTGATCTCTGACACGAGGCGGATGGTGTAAGGGAAATCCGTCGCCGCCGGCAGCACCGCCTGCAGCGCGCGCCATGCGAGCTTTCCGTGACCGATCTCGCGGCGTCCCGGAGGCCCGACGCGCCCGGCCTCGCCCACCGAATAGGGCGGGAAGTTGTAGTGCAGCATGAAGTTCTGCTTGGAGGTGCCGTGCAGCGCATCGACGAACTGCTCGTCATCGCCGGTGCCGAGCGTGGTCACAACCAAGCCTTGCGTCTCACCGCGGGTGAACAGCGCCGAGCCATGCGTGCGCGGCAGCAGGCCGGTTTCGCAATGGATGGGCCGGATCTCATCGAGTCGACGCCCGTCGATGCGGTTCCCGTTCTTGACGACATCGCCGCGCAGCACGGTCGATTCCAGCTTCTTCAGCGCCGCGCCGAGATTGGCATCTTCGAGCTGCTCTTCGGTCAGCTTCGCCTTGATCACCTCTTTCGCGGCAGAGATCGCGTGCGTGCGCTCCTGCTTGTCGCGGATGGCGAAGGCGGCGCGCATCTGGTCCTCGCCGGCGGCTTTGATCACAGCGTAAAGATCCGAGTAATCCGGCGGGGTAAACTCGAACGGCTCTTTCGCGCAATCCTCGGCCAGGTCGACGATCAGGTCGCAGACCGGCTTGATCTGCTCGTGTGCAAAATTGACCGCCCCCAGCATCTCGTCTTCCGACAGCTCGTAGGCTTCGGATTCGACCATCATCACGGCATCTTTCGTGCCCGCGACGATCAGGTCGAGTCGCTGCGCAGGGTCGTTGCGCAGGTCCTGCATGTCGTCGATCTCGGGGTTGAGGACGTATTCGCCATCCACGTAGCCGACGCGGCAGCCGGCGATCGGCCCCATAAAGGGCGCGCCGGAAATGGTGAGCGCGGCCGACGTTGCGATCATCGCCACCATGTCGGGGTCGTTGACCAGATCGTGGCTGAGCACGGTGCACATCACCAGCGTCTCGTTCTTGAAGCCGGGCACGAAGAGCGGACGGATCGGACGGTCGATCAGGCGCGCGGTCAGCGTCTCTTTTTCTGAGGGGCGCGCCTCGCGCTTGAAGAAGCCGCCGGGCACCTTGCCCGCCGCGTAGTATTTCTCCTGATAATGCACGGTCAGCGGGAAGAAATCCATTCCCGGCTTGGGTTCCTTGGCAAAGGTCACGTTGGCCATGACCGAGGTTTCGCCCAGGGTGGCAATCACCGAGCCGTCGGCCTGACGGGCGATCTTGCCGGTTTCGAGGGTGAGGGTGTCCTCCCCCCATTGCATCGATTTTTTCGTTTCTCTGAACATCACGTTTCCTAGGTTGGCCGGTCCGGGCGTATCCCGTCGGGCCCATTTTCATCCGGGGCCGCATTGCCCCATGGCTTCTGGTCTTGGACTTGTGCCCCGGCAAAGCCGGACCGGGGCAGCCGTCGGATCATGTGAAAACCGCGCCCTCACGGGGCGCGGTCCTTTGTCTTAGCGGCGAATGCCGAGGCGCTTGATGAGGTCGCGGTAGCGGTCCGCATCCTTACCCTTGAGATAATCGAGCAGCTTGCGGCGCTGCGCGACCATCATCAGAAGGCCACGGCGCCCGTGGTTGTCCTTCTTGTGGGTCTTGAAATGTTCTGTCAGCGTGCTGATCCGCGAGGTCAGGATCGCGACCTGCACCTCGGGCGAGCCGGTATCGCCTTCCTTGGTGGCGAACTCCTTGATCAGGCGGTGCTTTTCTTCGACGGTAATCGACATCGGGATCTCCTTCAAAACAGCGTTATGGGCACAAGCCGGGATGTCGTCCAGCAAGGTCCGGGCGAAGTCACATCGGGTGCTCCCGTCGCGACACCGCGCGTGTAGAAGGATTTGATGGAAATTGAAAGCGCGAATCGCGTTCCCGGCAGGGGCCCGCGCGTAGTTCACGGCGCCGCGGCGCGTACACTCAGACGCGGCGCAGCGTATCCCCGAGGGTGATCCGCGGTTCCAGCGCAAGCCGTATCGGCGCGTCGTCGGATGCCTCCGCGGCTCGCGCCGCGATGATGCCGGCCGCCTTGCGGCCGATCTCCAGCCGGCAGGCATCCATCGTTGCCAGCTGCATCGGCAGACCGTCCAGCAATTCGACGCCGTTGAACCCGGCCAGCCCGACCTTGGCCGGGATGTCGACGCCCTGTTCGATCAGGTACAGCAAGCCGCCCGCGCCGATCATGTCGTTGGAGTAATAGAGGAAATCCATATCCGGCGTTTTCTGCAGCATGCTTGCGGTCATCTCGCGTCCCTTCAGCAGGGCCGAACCACCGGAATAGAAGGCGTGATCAGCCATCTCTATTCCCGCCTTGGCGAGAACCTCTGTGAAACCCTCGAAGCGTTTGCGCGCCCGGTGGTCGAGCGGCATCTTGGTGCCCATGAAGCCGATCCGGCGATAGCCCCCGCGGATGATCGCCTGCGCCATCTGCTGCCCGGCGCGCCTATGCGAGATACCCACGACCGAGTCGATGGGCGTCCCGTCCACGTCCATGATCTCGACCACCGGGATGCCGCTGGCGCGCAGCATGGCGCGGCTGGCATCGGAATGTTCCAGCCCGGCGATGATCACCCCCGACGGCCGCCATGACAGCATCTCGTAAAGGACTTTCTCCTCTTTCTCGGGACGGTAGCCGGTGATGCCGACGACGGGTTGCAGGCTGGTTTCGTCCAGCACCTCGCTGATCCCGGTCATCACCTCGGGAAAGACCATGTTAGACATCGACGGAATGATCACCGCCACGAGGTTGACTCGCTGACTGGCCAGCGCGCCCGCGATCTTGTTGGGCACGTAACCCAGCCGCTTGGCGGCCTCCAGCACCCGCTGGCGCGTCCCCTCAGAGACGTCGCCCTTGTTGCGCAGCACCCGGCTGACGGTCATTTCCGAGACGCGTGCCGCTTCCGAGACATCGCGCAGGGTCAGGGGGTGTCGGTCTTCGATCATCACGGTGTCTTTCGGATTGCATGGCGGGATCGCCGCAAGCCCACGGCACAACCCGCGCAATGCGCGGCGACACGCTCGCAATATTGGATAAATCGCCCCATGACAAACCCCCCGACGGACGCTAAGAGGCGCGCACGGCCCCGTGGCTCAACTGGATAGAGCAATCCCCTCCTAAGGGATAGGTTGCAGGTTCAAGTCCTGCCGGGGTCGCCAACCGTTCCGCCCCGCCCCTCAGAACCCGCTGATAGCGGGCAGCCAAGTGGACAACACCGGCACGAAGGTGATGATCAGAAGCGCCGCCGCCAGTGCCACGAAGAACGGCGGCATTTCGCGGATCAGCGCGCCGGGCGTCAGCTGGACCGTCGATGAGACGACGAAGATCAGGCTTCCGACAGGGGGCGTGGTCAGCCCCAGCGTCAGGTTGAAGATAACCACGATCGCGAAATGATTGGCATCGATCCCTAGGGCATGACTGATCGGCGCGAGGATCGGCACCAGGATGATGACCCCCGGCAGAGGATCCATGAAGAGGCCGAAGGCGAGCAGAAGCAGGTTGACGCAAAGCAGGAACACGATCGGCGCGAGGTCCCACGCGATGATGGTTTCGGCCAGATATTGCGGGATGCTCTCGATGACGAGGATCCACGCAAAGGCCCGCGCCGCCCCGAGGATCAGCAGCACCGCGCCGGATGTCAGCGCCGCGCTCAGGATGATGTCGGGCAGGTCGCGGATCCGCAGCGACCGGTAGATGACCATTCCCGCGAAAAGCGCGTAGAACACCGCGATCACCGACGCCTCGGTGGGCGTGAAGATGCCAAAGCGGATGCCGCCCACGATCAGCACGATCAGGAACAGGGCCGGCAACGCGTGGACGGCAATGCGCCCGATCTCAGCCAAGGGCGGCATGGGCGCGCCGGTGGCGTAGCTGCGCACATGGCTGACCCGCGCATTCGCCACCAGCACCAGCGCGGTGATCAGCAACCCCGGCAGCACCCCCGCCATGAACAGCGACCCGACCGAGACGGACTGGTCCTGCATGGCGTAGATGATCATCGTGATCGAGGGCGGGATGATCGGCCCGACGACAGAGCTGGCGATCGTCAGCGCCCCGGCATAGGCGCGGTCGTACCCGCCCTTTTCCATCATCCGGATCATCATCGTCCCCGGCCCGGCAGCATCGGCCAGCGCACTTCCGGAAATGCCGGCGAACATCGCCGAACTGACCACATTGGCATGCCCGAGGCCGCCTTTCCTGTGGCCGACCAGCGATTGCGCAAGCCGCAGTATCGCCAGCGTCACAGCACCCCCGGTCATGATCTCGGCGGCGAGGATGAAGAATGGCACGGCAAGCAGCGGAAAGCTGTCGAGGCCCGAGAACATCTCCTTGACCACGACGATATGGGGGTAGGAGGACCCGAGACCGAGCGCCGCGAAGACGGCGATGGCCATGGCGAAGGCCACGGGCAGGCCGAGCGCCAGCAGGACGAAAAGCGCCGGGAAAAGGATTTCAGCCATAGGGGTTGTCCGGCTGCGTGTCGTCCATGTCGCGGGGCTTGTAGGTGCCCGCCGTGATGAAGATCCGCGCGATGAGCAAAAGATGCACGATGAGCAGGCCAAAGCCGATAGGCATCGCCGCATAGACATAGACGAAGGGAATGCGGAGGGCCGGTGTCAGCTGGTATTGCATCCGCTGCGCATATTGCAGCCCGACATGCACCATGAACCCGAAGAAGATCAGCAGGCCCAGAATGATGGCCGCACGAAGGACTTTCTGACCCAGATCAGGCAGCCCCTCCTGCAGTCGCGTGATCGCCACGTGACCGCCATGACGCAGGATCAACCCCGCCCCGATGAAGGTCAGCCAGATCATCAGATACCGGGCGACCTCGTCGGCCCACGGGAGTGAGTGCCCGATCAGGTAGCGCAAGGTGATGTTCGCACCGATGACAAGTGTCATGGCCGACAGCATCGCGATCAGCGCCCAGGCGTTCAGGGCCACGAATATGCGTTCCAACCGTTTCAAGGGATGACCTCGACAGGCGAGCCGGCGCCAACGGGGCGCCGGCGATGGCATGTCACTCGAAGTTCACGATCGAGTCGACCAGCTCTCGGCCATAGGTCTCGTAATAATCCTCATAGGCCGACGAAATCGCGTCTTGGAACCGGGCCTTTTCCTCGGCTGACAGTTCGTTGACGGTCATGCCGCGTTCTTTCAGCGTTTCCACGCCGGTCGTCTCGACATCGTCGACATAGCCACGCATGGCCGCGGCTGCCTCGGAAGCGGCTGTCTCGAACGCGGATTTCTGGCTGTCATCGAGCCCGTCCCAGAACGATTTCGAGACCAGCAGCATCGCCGGGGAATAGACGTGACCAGACAGCGTCAGGTACTCCTGAACCTCGTCGAGCTTGACCGAGACGATGACCGAAAGCGGGTTCTCCTGCCCGTCGATCACGCCCTGCTGCAGCGACGAGACGACCTCGGGCCAAGCCATCGGGGTGGGGGCCGCACCCATGGCGTTGAACGCCTTGAGGTGCACGGGGTTTTCCATCGTGCGGATCTTCAGGCCCTCGACATCGGCCGGCGTCTCGATCGGGTTGCGGTTGTTGGTGATGTGACGAAAGCCCTGCTCGCCCCAGACCAGCCCGTGCAGGCCCGCACTATCGAATTTGCCGAGGATCTCCTGCCCGATCGGCCCGTCGAGGACGGCGCGGGCATGCGCAAGGTCGCGAAAGAGAAACGGGATGTCGAAGACGCCGGTTTGGGGGACGAAATTGGCCATCGTGCCAGAGGACACGATGGTCGCCTCGACTGTGCCGATCTGCAGCCCCTCGATCACCTCGCGCTCGCCGCCAAGACCCGAGGACGGGAAGTGGGTAAACTCGAACTGGTCGCCGGTCTCGGCCAGCACCACTTCTTCAAATTTCTGGGCGGCGACCCCGTAATGGCTGTCTGGGGCAAGCGCGTAACCGATCTTGATCTCGGTCTGCGCAACGGCTGGAAAGCCGAATGCGCAAACGGCGCCGGCTGCGGCGAGACGACTGATAGCACAGGTCATGGATATCCTCCCTCAAGGTATCCACAGTCATTAGCCAAGCGGGTTTCACCTGACAACCCCGGCGGGCTGCACTGACAGGGTGATACGAGGGGCGCGCCACCTCTTGCACGCGAAACGCCAAGCCATGCGGACAGAAACCTGTGCGAGAGATCTCCACGGAAAAGGGCGGCGGAACGTCCCGCCGCCCTCTTTTTAACCTGTGAAACCGGGTCAGCCTCCGGGTGCGTGGGCGCTGCACCAGCCGTTCGCGTTGACCAAGACGTCGCGGAACTGGGGATGCTGGCACCCGCCCCATTCGTCGTCGCCCCCCTGCCAGAACGCGCAATTGGAACAGTTCGAGCCCTCGCGGAAGCGGTTGTGATCGGTGGCCTCGGAGGCATCGTTGACGTAATCGAGGGCATGGCCGTCCTCGGCCTGCTCCTGCGCAAAGGCAGGGCCGGCGGCCGTGAGGCCGAGACCGGCAAAGGGCACGGCGGCACCGAAAGCGGCCATCTTGGACAGGAATGCGCGGCGTGCGGTGTCGAATGTATTTGGCATTGGCTCAGGTCTCCCTTGGCTGTGCAATGTTTCGAAAAGAGTTTCGAACAATTCCAAGTATAGCGGAGTCCACCACCCGGTCAAACAACACATTCATGAATCAATACATGTCCCGAGGGTCTCGGCAATATACCGCCAGACAAACATAGTCCGGCGCAACTTCCAATGTCAGCGCCTTTTAAATTTTTCTGAAGATTATCTGACGCGCGCCGCGTGCTGCCATGCGGGCAACGGGGCCTCAGCAGTTGGGGATGTTTACCGCCAGCCCGCCAAGCGAGGTTTCCTTGTATTTCTCGCTCATGTCTTCGCCGGTCTGGCGCATGGTCTCGATGCAGGCATCAAGCGGCACCAGATGCGTGCCGTCGCCGCGCAGCGCGAGGCTGGCCGCACTGACCGCCTTGATGGCCCCCAGCCCGTTGCGCTCGATGCACGGCACCTGCACGAGGCCGCGCACCGGGTCGCAGGACATGCCCAGGTGATGCTCGAGCGCGATCTCGGCGGCGTTCTCGATCTGCGCCGGCGTGCCGCCCAGCACGGCGCACAGCCCCGCGGCCCCCATCGCCGCGGCGCTGCCGACCTCGGCCTGACAGCCCGCCTCGGCCCCCGAGATCGAAGCGTTGAACTTGACCAGCCCGCCGATGGCGGCGGCGGTCAGCAGAAACTCCTCGATCCGGGCCTCTTGCGCGCCGGGCACATGCTCCAGCCAGTACTTGATGACCGCCGGCACGACGCCGGCCGCACCGTTGGTCGGCGCGGTGACCACCTGCCCGCCCGCGGCGTTCTCCTCGTTGACGGCCATGGCATAGGCGCTCATCCAGTCGTTGATCTTGTGCGGCGCCTGCAGGTTGGTGCCACGCTCGGCCAGCAACGCATCGCGGATGCCCGCGGCGCGGCGGCGCACGTTCAGCCCGCCCGGCAGGGTGCCCCCAGATGTCAGGCCCCGCTCGATGCAGTCATCCATGACCTGCCAGATACGTGCCACGCCGGTGCGCAGCGTGTCTCGGCCACTGCGCGACACCTCGTTGGCACGTTTCATCTCGGCGATGGTCTTGCCCGAGCGTTCGGCCATGTCCAGCATCTGGGCCGCGGACTTGAACGGATAGGGCACCGGGTCGCCCTCTTGCGTGTTGCGCCCCGCAGCAAGCTCGTCCTCGGTCATCACGAAGCCGCCACCGATGGAATAATAGGTCTCACGCAGGATCACGTCGCCCTGCGCATCGGTCGCCATCAGGACCATGCCATTGGCGTGGCCCGGCAGGTTGGGGCCGAAGTCGAACACCAGGTCGTCCTTGGGGCGGAATTTCATCACCGGCAGATCCGGCGGCGCGATGGTCTGCGTGTCACGGATCTGCGCCAGCACCGCCTCGGCCTCATCGGCATCGTAGGTTTCGGGTCGAAACCCCGCCAGCCCAAGGATTGTTGCCCGGTCGCTGGCATGGCCCACCCCGGTGAAGGCGAGGCTGCCATGCAGCGCGCCGCGCAGCCCGGCATAATGGAACGGCTCGGTGCGCATCTTGTCGAGGAATCGCGCGGCAGCGACCATCGGCCCCATCGTGTGCGACGAGGACGGGCCGATGCCGACCTTGAACATGTCGAAGACGGAAAGAAACATGCGCGCGCTCCCTGATCGCGACCTGTGTCACATGTAGCAGAAATCCCCGCATGTCCGAAAGCGACGCCCCTGAGGCGCTGTGCTGCCATGCGCCATGCTCAGAGCGCCGCACCCTCGGGCGGATCGGGATAGCCCGGCGCGGTGAACGGCTGCGGCCCCAGCCCCTCGTCGGCGATCGCGGCGCGTGCGGCGGCGCTGTCTTCGAGCAGCGTCAGCATCGCCAAAAGGCGCGGCCAACGATCCGCCCGGAAATCCCCGACCGAACCTTGAGGATAAAGCGCGCGCCAGCGCATCAGGCAGGCGACGTACGGGTCGAGAATTGTAGCATGATCCGCCCCGAAGTAAGGCGCGGCGTGTGTTTCGATGATATCGAGGCCTTCGGCGAACCGTGCCTGCATCGCCGCGCGCAGCCGCTCCTGTACGCCGGTGTCGTCACCGACATACTGATCGGGATAGAAGGTCATCCGAAGCGTTGGATGCAGGGTATTCGACAGGTAAAACAGCCATTTCAGGACATCGCCGCGCGCGGGATCGGCGGGGGCAGGTGCACCGCCATGCCGATCGGCCAACCACAGCAGGATCGCCCCGGTCTCGAAGATCGGACCATCGGGCGTTTCCAGAACCGGGATCAGCCCGTTGGGGTTGAGCGCGAGATAGGCGGGTGATTTCTGGGCACGCGCCCGACGCTTCACCAGCACTGTCTCGAAAGGCGCGCCCAGTTCCTCCAGCGCCAGCCGGATCACGAGCGACGCATTGTCGGGCGCATAGTGCAGCCTGTAGCGCGCCGTCATGACATCCGTCCGGTCGGAACGCGCAGGATTTTTTCGGGTATTCTTGCCAAAAAGAACCTCCGGTCGGCAGGAATGGGGGCAGGCATTCGCACGCAGATTGGTAAAGGGTTGGAGAGGCCATTCCAAGGGCGCGCAGCCCCGACATCCGTCTCTCTTGGCGGTCGTTTGCGACTGGGGTATGCTTGCCCGCACGACAGGGAGACGAACCACCACCATGAAGATGAGCGACACCCGCGAGATCAAGGCCGACCGCGCGACCGTCTGGGCGGCCCTGCTCAGCCCCGAGGTGCTGAAGGAATGCGTGCCCGGCGCGCAAGAGGTGACCGGCACGCCCGAGGACGGGTTCGAGGCCACGGTCACGCAGAAGGTCGGCCCGGTGAAGGCCACGTTCAAGGGCACGGTGACCCTGACCGAGATGGTCGAACCCGAAAGCCTGACGCTGAGCGGCGAGGGCAAGGGCGGGGCCGCGGGCTATGCCAAGGGATCGGCCGATGTGCGCCTGGAAGAGACGGGCACCGGCACGACGCTGAGCTATGATGTCGAGGCACGGGTCGGCGGCAAGCTCGCCCAGCTTGGCAGCCGCGTCGTCGACGGCTTTGCCAAGCGGATGGCCGACCAGTTCTTCACCCGCCTGCAGGAGGTGATCGACGGCCCCTCGGAAGACGACCCCGAACCCGAGGCGGAAAAGAAGGGCTGGCTCAAGCGGATGATCGGCTGAGCGCGGCGGCGGCCACCACCTGGCGCAGCCCGTCGCGGAACTTCGACGCGCCGCCATTGGCGGGATGCCGCAGGGTGGGCACGTCCGGGGCAAGCGGGCGCAGGTGATCGCGCGCGGTATTGCCGATGCAGATCACGCGGACAGCCCCGAACCGCGATTGCAGCTCCACGAGGATATCGAGATGCGCGGCGACATCGGCATGCGAGGGTGTCCGGTTGGTCAGGGGGGCATCGGCGCGATGCGGATGGAACGGGAATACGTTCCACAGCACGACACTGTCCGTCAGTCCGAGCGCCACGAGCTCGCGCCAGACGATCGAGGCTGTCGGCTCGGAAAAACCGTGCACGGTTTCCGGGCCATTGCGACCGGTGTCCGGGTGGCTGGTGCGCGTGCCATTCACGCCGCGCCCCAGCACGACCTCGGCCGGCACGCCGGGCTTGTGGCCCAGCAACGTGCGCTCGCAGGTCATCGCGATACCGGAGAACCGCGCGCCCTGGTAGCCGGGCGCCTCGGCCACCAGCATCAGCCGGGTCGTGTCCTGCCGTCGCGCGAGGTACGCCGCAAGCTGCCGGCGACGGATCTGCGGCGCCTCGGGGCCGATATCCACCCCGGGCAGATACACGCTGTAGGGGTTCGCGCATCCGGGCGGGGCCGGGGTCGCAGCCAGCCTGTCAATGAAGGCGTCGATACTGCGCGCCCCGGTCATGAGCCGGCGAGGTTGAAGACCCGGCTGGGATGTAGCGTGCCGGCCTTGTAGAGGCCGACAGCGACCGCCCGGCCGCCCATCGACGCCCAGCATTCCTCGCCGTAGTCGACATCCGTCGCGATCACCCTGCCGGGATTGCCGTTGCGCAACCGGGCCACGCCCTCGGGCGGGACGGTGACCATCGGCAGATCCACCAGCCCGTCCTCGAGCGGGCGAAGATGCGCGTCGAGCTCAGGCGTGTGGGCGAGCGCGTCGATGGTCTCGATGCTGATCCCGTCCTCGGCCTCGAACGGTCCCGACCACATGCGCCGCAGCGCCGTGACATGCCCGAGACAGCCCAGGGCGTCCCCAAGGTCGCGGGCGATGGCGCGCACGTAGCCGCCCTTGCCGCAGATCATCTCCAGCACCGCCGTGTCGGGATCGGGCCGTTCTACCAGCAGCAATTCCTCGACCCAGAGGGGACGTGCGGCAACCTCGAAGCTTTCGCCCTCGCGCGCCAGCTTGTAGGCCCGCTCACCATCGATCTTGACGGCCGAATATTGTGGCGGCACCTGCATGATATCGCCGACGAAGGCCCCGAGCGCGTCCTTGATCTCGGCATCGGTGGGACGCGAGTTGCTGGTGGCTGTCACCTCGCCCTCGGCATCGTCGGTGTTGGTGGCCTGCCCCAGCCGCACGGTGAACGTGTAGGCCTTGAGCGCGTCGGTGATGTAGGGCACCGTCTTGGTGGCCTCGCCCAATGCGATCGCAAGAACGCCGGTCGCATCCGGATCCAGCGTGCCGGCATGGCCAGCCTTGCGGGCCTGCAACGCCCATTTGACCTTATTCACCACGGCGGTCGAGGTCATGCCGACCGGCTTGTCGACCACGAGCCAGCCATTCACGTCGCGTCCCTTGCGTCTGCGTGCCATCGTCGTTTGTCTTCCTGCTGCGGATCAGGTCAGCGGGCTAGTCGAGCGGCGCCTCGGCGTCAACCACGACACCCACCATCGGCCCCAGCGGAAAGCCCTGATCGCTGCGCCCCAAGTCCGGCGCATGCAGCCGCGAGACGTTGCCATCGAAGTAAAGCGCCTGCGCGGCGCCAAGTTGATCTCGGAAGACGCGCGCGAAGCGATGAAAATTCACCGGCCTGTCGGAGATCACGAACCACGCCCGATCCCCGTCCGCAGAGGTGCCAACCCCGTTGCGCACGTAGCGGCTGTCGCTCTCCTCGATAAAGCGCGGATGCAGTTCACCGTCGATGACCAGCATCGGGCCCGACTGGCTGGCATCACGGCAGGCGGGGCGGTCTTCGGCGAAACGCAAGGTTTCGATTACATCCGCGCGCCCGTCGCGCAGGCACAGAACCCCGTTGGGCAGCAGCCCGAAATTGCCCGGCCCGGCGCGTGTCACAAGCGGCGCGCTCTCCTGCTTGGCCTCGACATACAGACCCACCGGTCGGCGGTCGGCATGATACATCCCCGCATTCATCGCAAACGCCAGCCGCTTGCCCTCGGCTGCCAGCACATTGTCGATATTGGCGAAGTTGCCCAGCAGCTTGCCGGTGTCGGGATGGTTCAGGAAAAGGCGCAGATCGTCGCGGGCCGGATTGACGGTGCAGACGGTATAGCCCTGCCCCTCTACTTCCGTCTCGCGACAATCAGCCATCGCGGCGCCTGAGATCAGCCCGATCAGCAGGGCCGCAAGGCTAGTCTTCCACATCCCGCCGGACTTCTTCCTGTTCGAAAAGGCGGCGGGTTTCCTCGATCCGATCGAACGTCTCATCCAGCCGGAACCTCAGGTCCGGGGTGAACTTCAGCCCCGCCTTGCGCCCGATCACACGCCGCAGTTCGGACTTGTTGCGCGCAAGGATCTCGATCAGGTCGTCCTGCCCTTCGCCGCCCAGAGGCATGACGAAAGCCGTGGCGATCTTGAGATCGGGCGAGGTGCGAACCTCGCCCACCGTGATGGACATGCGGGTGAGATCGGCGTCGTGGATGTCACCGCGCATCAGCACATCCGACAGGGTGCGCCGAATGAGCTCTCCGACACGCAGCTGGCGTTGCGAGGGGCCGGATCCATCGTGATGTTTGTTCTTTGCCATGGGATTTATCTACGCTTTCGCCCGCGCCATTCCAAGGATGGATTTCGCAGCGGAACCGGCTCAAAGCGCGATCTGGTCGTTGACCGCGATGTTGTCGATCAGGCGGACCCCGGCCAGACGCGCCGCAGCAAACAGCCGCGCGGGACGGTCCGGCCTCTCGATCCGCGCAAGGTTCTCCTGCGCGCGAAGGTCGAGATAGTCGATCTCGGAAAAGCCGGCCTTCGCCAGCCGCGTGCGGGCCTGCGCCCTGAGCGCTGCGAGATCGCCGCCACGGCGCAAGCCATCCGCGATGCGTTCCATCTGATCGAAGAGAACCGGCGCGCGGGTTCGGGCGCGATCCGACAGCAGAAGATTGCGCGACGACAGCGCCAGACCGTCGATATCGCGGATCGTGGGGCAGCCATGCACGGTGACCGGCAGATCGAGATCGCGGGCCATCCGGCGCACGACCAGAAGCTGCTGGTAATCCTTTTCGCCGAAGAAAGCGTCGGTGGCGGCGGTTTGGGTAAAGAGCTTGGTCACCACCGTCGCCACCCCGTCAAAATGGCCGGGCCGATGTGCGCCCTCCATAACATCCGTTAGCCCCGCGACCGACACGGTCGTGGCGAAATGCGCCGGGTACATCCGGTCGGCCTCGGGCACCCAGAGCGCATCGACGTTGAAACGCCGCAGCTTGCGCGCATCCTCAACCTCGGTCCGGGGATAGTTCTTCAGATCCTCGGGGTTGTTGAACTGCATCGGATTGACGAAGATCGTCACGATCACCCGGTCGCAACGCGCCTTGGCGGCGGCGACGAGCGACAGATGCCCGTCATGCAGCGCGCCCATTGTGGGGACCACGCCGACAGTCTCGCCGGCGCGGATGAAAGGCCGGGTCAGCGCGCGCAGATCCTCGAGATTGCGCAGGATCGGGGCTGTCATTCGCCGGCTGCCTTATCTGGTGCCTTGTCCCGGTTCTTGTCTGGGGCCTTGTCGGCGAAGACATGCTCGGGTGCCGGGAACTGGCGCGCGCGCACGTCGCCGGCATAGGCGGCGATCGCTGCCTCGCCATCGCGCCCCAGATGCGCGTAGCGCTTGACGAATTTCGGCTTGAAGGCGGTGAATAGCCCCAGCATGTCATCGACCACAAGGATCTGCCCGTCACAGCCCGCCGACGCGCCGATGCCGATTGTCGGGATGGCGATCTCGGCGGTGATCCGGTCGGCCAGTGGCGCGGTCAGCTTTTCCAGAACGACCGAAAACGCCCCAGCCTGATCCACCGCGCGGGCATCGGCCATAAGCGCCTCTGCCGCATCGCCGCGTCCCTGCACCTTGTAGCCGCCCAGCGTGTTGACCGATTGCGGCGTCAGCCCGACATGCGCCATCACCGGCACGCCGCGCGCCACCAAGAATGCGATGGTGTCGGCCATGTGCCGGCCGCCTTCGAGCTTGACCGCCGCCGCCCCCGTCTCGGCCATCATATGGGCCGCGTTGCGAAACGCCTGTTCGGGGCTTTCCTCGTAGCTGCCGAACGGCATGTCCACCACGAGCATCGCCCGGCTCAGACCCCGCGCCACGGCGCGCCCGTGCATCACCATCATCTCCATCGTGACGCCGAGGGTCGAGGGCAACCCATGCAGCACCATGCCCACACTGTCGCCCACCAGCACGACATCGCAATGCGCGTCCATCATCTGCGCCACCGGCGTGGTATACGCCGTCAGGCTGACGATGGGGGTGCCGCCCTTCATCGCCCGGATATCTTCTGGCACAGGTGCCGCCTGTCGGACCGTGGCGCTCATGATCGTGTTCCCGCAGCTAAGATCTCGGCGCGCTAGCTATCAAGGCTGGCACAGGAAATCCACCGCCCTGTTTTTGCCCGGCGATCCCGGTGCGATCCCCATGCCCGAGTCGCTTTCGTGCAGCGTTATGTCGGATGGGCAGCGGCTGATTTTGCAAGATCGTGGCACACGGAGAAAAAGACCTCAGTCAACGGAGTCGCACGCCATGAAAACCGAAGTCAAAGCCCTCGTCATCGGCGGCGGTGCGATTGGCACCTCCATCGCCTATCACCTGGCCCGCGCCGGCTGGGAGGATGTCATGCTGCTGGAGCGCGACGAACTGACCTCCGGCTCGACATGGCACGCGGCAGGGCTTCTGCCGCTGTTCAACATGTCCTTCGCCACGAGCCATATCCACAAGTACTCGGTCGAGTTCTACAAGACGCTGGAGGAAGAGACCGGCCTCAATGCCGGCTTCGCCGTGGTGGGCAACCTGCGGCTGGCACAGACGCAGGAGCGCATGGACGAATACATGCTCTACGCGTCCACCGCCGAGACCTGCAGCGTCGACTACACGTGGATGACCCCCGACGAGATCAAGGAAAGCTGGCCTCTGATCGAGACCTCGGATCTCAAGGGCGCGATCTACCACAGCACCGACGGCTACATTAACCCCGCCGATGTCACCCAGGCGATGGCAAAGGGCGCCCGCCAGCGCGGCGTCATGATAGAGCGCAAGTGGCAGGCCGACGCGTTCCACTGGACGGGTAGCGCGTGGGAGGTCACCTGCACGAAGATGGTCGAGAAGGGCGGCAACCTCGTCGCCAGTGACGAGCAGATCGTGATCACGGCCGAACATGTGGTCACGGCCTCCGGCAACCACGCACAGGCCACCGCCGCCAAGCTTGGCATCAAGATCCCGGCGATCCCGGTCGAGCATCAGTTCATCGTGATGGACAAGGATCCCGCGCTGGCCGATTACCGCGCCACTGGCGGCCCCGAGCATCCGGTGATCCGAGATGCCGATGCGCAAAGCTACGTGCGCGAGGAACGCGGCGGCTGGATCCTCGGCGTTTATGAAAAAAACGCGCCCGCCTGCTTTGAATACGGCGTGCCCGACAGCTTCCGCGCCGATCTTTTCCCGCTCGATCTGGAACGGATCGAGGATCAGTACATGGCGATGATCCACCGCATCCCTTCCTGCGAGGAAAGCGGGCTCAAGGACGACTATAACGGCCCGATCTGCTACACGCCCGACGGCAATCCGCTGGTTGGGCCCGCGCCGGGGCTGCGCAACATGTGGCTCGCCGAGGGGTTCTCGTTCGGCATCACGGCTGCGGGGGGCGCCGGGTATTACCTCGCGCAGATGATGGTCGATGGCGAGGCCGAGATCGATATGGCGGCGCTTGATCCCAAGCGGTTCTCGTCGCACTGGATGACCACCGAGTTCGCCGCGCGCAAGAACGAAGAGGCGTATGACCACGTCTACACCCTGCACCACCCCGACGAGGAACGACCCGTGGCCCGCTCGTTGCGCACCTCGCCCGCCTATGACCGCCAGAAGGCGCGCGGCGCGCAATTCGGCTGGGTCAACGGCTGGGAGCGGCCCAACTACTTCGGCCCGCTGGAGGCCTCGGCGAGTTTCGACCACGACGCGCGCAGTTTCCGCCGCGGCGGCTGGTGGCCCTACGCGGTCGCCGAAGCCCGCGCGGTACGCGAGAATGTCGGCCTGATCGACGCCACCGCGTTCACCAAGCACATACTCAAGGGGCCGGGCGCAACCGCGTTCCTCGACTGGTTCACCTGCAACACGCTGCCCCGCGTGGGCCGCATCAACCTGACCTACGCGCTGACCGATAACGGCACGACCCGCACCGAATTCACCATTCAGCGGGTAGCCGAGGATGAGTATCACCTGATCTCCTCGGGCGGCTGGACCGAGTATGACGGCGATTACATGCGCAAGGCCGCAGCGGACAAGATGCCCGAACTGGGCTATATCGAGATCCAGGATGTGAGCACGCAATGGGGCGTCTTTGCCATCGCCGGGCCGAAATCGCGCGACGTGCTGGCCGAGGTGATCCGCGACGCCGACCCCGACACGGCCCTGTCGAACAAGCGCTTCCCGTGGCTGTCGGCGCGGCGGATCGAGCTGGGCATGTGCCCCGTGAACGCGATCCGCGTCGCCTATACCGGTGAGTTGGGATGGGAGCTGCATCACCCAATTGAGATGCAGAACTACCTCTTTGATCTGCTGGAGACCGCCGGCGCGCCCCACGGGATGAAGCTGGTCGGCGCGCGCGCGCAGAACTGGCTGCGGCAGGAGAAATCCTATCGCGCCTTCGGCCACGAGCTGGGCCGCGACGGCACGCCGCTGGAGGCTGATCTGCCGCGCTTTATCGATACGGACAAAGCGTTTCGCGGCAAGGCGGCGATGGTCGAGACCGGCATTCGCATGAAATGTGTCACGCTGATGATCGACGGGCCCGGCGATGCCGATCCGTGGGGGCGCGAGGCGCTTTATGCCGCCGATGGCACCCGGGCAGGGCGTCTGACCTCGGGCGGGTATTCGGTGGCCTTCGGGCAATCAATCGGCATGGGCTACGTGACGCCCGAGCTCGCGATCGAGGGCACGCAGCTCAAGGTCAGGATGTTCGACCGGCTCTGGGATGCGATCGTCACCCGCGACAGCCCGTATGACCCGAAAAACGCGGCTATCCGCGCGGATATCCGGACGTCGCAGGCCCCGGAGGCACCAAGCGAAGCCCGTGTCGAGGAGGTGACAACCGCCTGAGCGCGCCGGTCACCCCCGGCGCAGCAACTGGAAGACGGCGGACGCGCCCCAGCCGGCGGCGATCGCGATGGCCAGCGACATCAGCCCGTAAAGAGTGGGCTGTTCGCGCGACAGGGTGAACAGGAACCGCTCAAGCCCGACCTTTCTCACATCGATTTCGGTCTGGTATTGCGAGACGACCTGTCCTTCGCGCGCGAGGAAGATTCGCGTCTCGTAGGTGCCTTCCGTCAGGTTCGCGGGCATGCTGATCGCCGTGCGAAACAGCGTCTGCTGGTCGATCGCCACCGCGCCTTCGCGCATCTGATAGGCATCCTGATCGCGCTTGATGCGGATCAGCGCGTCGATGAAGGCACCCGAATCCTCGACCATGCTCGCCGCGCCGACAGACCGGATCGCGCGCGTGATCGACACCCGGTGGCGCAGATCCTCGGTATCCGACAGGACCTCGTTCAGCGGGCCGGTCGTCGCCACGGCATAGAAACTCGGCGCGGAATCCAGATCGACCATGTCGGTGTTGATCCAGATGCCGAATTCCCGCGACTTACGCCGCACCGTCACCGGCAGGGAGGGCCCCGCAACGGTGATCACCACGTCGAGCGGCGTCTCCGGGATAGCGGCCTCGCGCTTGACCGCCCCGAATATCAGGATGTCGGAGCCCTCGAAGGTGGCGGTGATCGCCACGCGGTCGCTCGAAAGACCCAGCACCACCTCCTCTTCGGCGCAGAGCGGCGAGCCCACGAGCGCAAAGACAAGGGAGAGGCGCCAGAGCATCAGTGATCCTCGCCGGTACTGAGCGAATAAAGCTCGGACGGCTGCACCAGCAGGTCGAAGGCCAGCTTGCCACAGACCACCAGCACCATGATCGCCAGGAGGATGCGCAACTGCTCGGCCTTCATCCGCGTGCCGATGGTCGTACCGAATTGCGCCCCGATGACGCCGCCGACCAGCAGCAGCACCGCAAGCGCCACGTCGACAGTGTAGTTCGTCGTCGCGTGCAGCATCGTGGTGAACGCCGTCACAAAGATGATCTGGAACAGCGACGTGCCGACCACCACCTTGGTCGGCATGCCCAGAAGATAGATCATCGCCGGCACCATGACGAAGCCGCCGCCGACCCCCATGATTGCGGCGAGGATACCGACGCTGACCCCGACGAAAAGCGGCGGAATGATTGAGATGTAGAGCCCGGATGTCCGAAAGCGTATCTTGAAGGGCAGGCCATGAACCCACCCGTGCTTGCGCCGCCGCACGGGCACGCCGCGCCTTGTGTTGCGGATGGCGCGCAGGCTTTCGTTGAACATCATCCCGCCGACGACGCCAAGGAACACGACGTAGCACAGCTTGACCAGCAGATCGACCTGCCCGAGCGATTTGAGGTAATTGAATACCACAACGCCGAGCGCCGCGCCCACCAACCCGCCGATCAGCAGCACCGTGCCCATTCGCAGGTCCACCGTCTTGCGGCGCAGATGCGCCAACACGCCCGAGAACGACGAGGCGACGATCTGGTTGGCCTCGGTGGCGACTGCCACGGCCGGCGGAATACCGATGAAGAACAGAAGCGGTGTCATCAGGAAGCCGCCGCCGACCCCGAACATACCCGACAGCACGCCGACAAGCCCGCCCAGCCCCAGAAGCAGGAAGGCGTTGACCGAAACTTCAGCGATGGGGAGATAGATCTGCATGGGTATGACTAGCCCGATCCGCATTTTCAATGCAAGACATGCGATGGCGTGACACCGGTTCGAGCACGGTTTGTGGTGCCTGATTTCCAGCCTTGCAGCCCGGGCACCCCGCTGCCACATGTGCATGGGACCCAAGGAGACAGAGACATGATAGAGAAAACCGATTTCTACATCGACGGCGCGTGGCAAGCCCCGCGCGACGGCCGTACTCACAAGGTCATCAACCCGTCGACCGAGGAAGCATGCGCCACGATTTCTCTGGGCAGTCAGGCCGATACAGACGCGGCCGTGGCCGCAGCGCGCGCCGCGGTTGCCGGCTGGATGGCCACCCCCAAGGACGAGCGGATAGCGTATGTTGAAAAGATCCTCGAAGTCTACAAGACCCGCGGCGAGGATCTCGCGCAGGCGATCAGTCAAGAGATGGGCGCGCCAATCGATCTCGCCCGGAACTCGCAGGTCGGCGCGGGCGTCTTTCACATCACCAATTTCCTGAAAGCCGCGCGCGAGTTCGAATTCGACGAACCCCTGGGCGATCACGCCCCCAACGACCGGATCATCCACGAACCTGTCGGTGTCGTCGGCATGATCACGCCGTGGAACTGGCCGATGAACCAGATCACGCTCAAGGTGATCGCGGGGCTTGTCGCGGGCTGCACCATGGTGCTGAAACCCAGCGAGGAATCACCGCTCAACGCCATGGTCTTCGCGGAAATCCTGCACGAGGCCGGGCTGCCCAAGGGCGTATTCAACCTCGTCAACGGCGACGGGCCGGGCGTGGGCAGCCAGATCTCGGCGCACCCTGATATCGACATGGTCAGCTTCACCGGCTCGGCCCGCGCCGGCAAGCTGATCGCCAAATCCGCGGCCGACACGCTCAAGCGCGTCAGCCTGGAGCTGGGCGGCAAGGGCGCCAACCTGATCTTTGCCGATGCCGATGAAAAGGCCGTCAAGCGCGGCGTGATGGCCTGCATGAACAACACCGGCCAGTCTTGCAACGCCCCCACCCGGATGCTGGTGCAGCGCGAGAGATACGATCATGCCGTCGACGAGGCCGCCGAGGTCGCGGCATCGATCAAGGTCGGCCCGGCGCACGAGGACGGCCGCCATATCGGCCCCGTCGTCAACGAGGTGCAGTTCAACAAGGTACAGGACCTGATCCAGACCGGCATCGACGAGGGCGCGCGCCTTGTCGCCGGCGGCACGGGACGGCCCGAAGGCTTCAACAAGGGCTATTACGTGCGCCCCACGGTGTTTGCCGATGTCACCAACGACATGACCATCGCGCGCGAAGAGATCTTCGGCCCGGTCCTTTCGATCATCCCGTTCGAGACCGAGGAAGAGGGCCTCGCAATCGCCAATGACACGCCCTACGGCCTGACCAATTACGTGCAGACCGGCGACCCGGCGCGGGCCAACCGTCTGGCCCGCGGCCTGCGTTCGGGCATGGTCGAGATGAACGGCAAGTCACGCGGCGCCGGCGCACCGTTTGGTGGCATGAAGCAGTCAGGCTACGGACGTGAAGGCGGCAAATGGGGCATCGAGGATTTCCTCGAGGTCAAGGCGGTGTCGGACTGGACGCCGGGCGCCTGAAGGCTCAGAACGGCGCCTTCGCGCGAAACTTCACGCCTGCGCCGCCATCGGGATGGCGCAGGCGCAACTCCTCGGAATGCAGCATAAGGCGCGGGTGATCCAGCGCGGCACCTGTCGCATATAGCGGATCGCCAAGGATCGGATGCCCGAGGGCCAGCATGTGCACCCGCAACTGGTGGCTGCGCCCAGTCTTCGGAGACAGACGCACGCGGCTCTCGGCGCCCTCGTGGCGCAGTACCCGCCAGTCGGTCACCGCTGCGCGCCCGGTCTCGTGGCAGACCTTTTGGAGCGGACGGTTCGGCCAGTCCACCGTCAGAGGCAGATCGACGGTGCCGGTTTTCGGCACAACTGTTCCCGACACTCGTGCCAGATAGCTTTTCTTCGCCTGCCGTTTCTCGAATTGCAGCCCAAGATGGCGCTGCGCATGCGGCGTGAGGGCAAAGATCATCACCCCGGACGTGTCCCGATCCAGCCGGTGCACCAGCAGCGCTGTCGGGAACACCTCCTGCACGCGCGAAAGCAGGCAATCGGTCAGACCAGCGCCCTTCCCAGGGACACTGAGCAGGCCAGCGGGCTTGCAGACGGCGAGGATCTCGTGATCGTCATGAAGGACATCCAGCGGCTCGGTGGGCGGTGCGTAATCTGACATGCCCGCGCGATACATCACCGCGCGCGGCAAGGCCACCTTCGGGGGCACACCATCACAAATACATTCTCACGGGCAAATGCCGGGACTGTCAGTTTTGGCCTTTTGCTGACATTGCCGCGAGGGCCCTTGCGCGGGATCAAGGCGCGGCACGCGCCGCCACGCAGCGCCCGACCGCCCCCTCGGGCGGGCGCCGCGCGGCTCATCTCTGGATGTCCAACGTCCCCTTCAGGCCAGCGCCACCCCTGCCCCGCTACTCGTCCTCGCTCAACCGTGAGGGGCGCAGCACCTTGATCGTCGGCCGGTCGGGCAGATTGCGCAGCGACACCTCGATCTCGCTTGTCCCAGGCCGCTCGATCGCGAACTCGCCTTCCATGCCGGCCAGGAACCGCTCCAGCGTGCGATCGGTGAACCAGTGCATCGGGATTACGATGCTGGCCTTCATCCGCCGCAACACGTCCATCATGCTCTCGACGGCCATCGTAAAGCCGCCGTCGACAGGCGCCATCACCACATCCATCCGGCCAATGGCCGCATATTGATCGTCCGACGGCTCGTGATGCAGATGCCCCAGATGCGCGATACACAATCCCTCGGCCTCGAACACGAAGATCGAATTGCCCTTTGGCTCCACCCCGCCGCCAGACCGGATATCGGTCGAGACATTGCGGACCAGCATGTCGCCCAAATCGACGTGATGCTCGATCCCCTGACCGAACTCTTCGCCCCAACCACGCAGCACATGCGGGATCGACGGATCGGGATTGGCGGTCCAGTGCGTGGAATGGGCGTGGTTCATGGTGACGATATCGGGGATGAAATCGGCCGTGCCGAGAAAGCCGGTGAAATCCGTCACCGCCGACAGATCCCCCGCCTGGATGAGGAACGACGCATGCGCGACATAGCGGAGGCGCACGGTGTAATCGGGCAGCGGATCGCGAAACGAAGCCTTGTGCACGAAGTTCAGTCCCGGCGCGGCATCGGCAAGGGCAATGCAATGGCTGGGCCGGCGGTCCTGCGCGGTGGCCGGAGCGGCGAGCATCAAAATGAACACGGCAAGTCGAATCATCGATCGTCCTCCATTCTTCGAGTAGAGGGTAGCATGGTTTGCCCACGCGACCGCGCATCGGATGGCGCAGGTCAGGGTTCCGGGCACCCGGCCAGCTGATAGACTCGGCAGGACGTCCGGAAACGCGGACGCCCAAGTGGCAGGGCACTGGCCCCGGTGTCGCCGCTGATCAAGCGAGTCCATCTTACGGACAACCATTTGTAATCACGCGTTTCTCAGTACAGTTTACCCATTTCGCAATTGCAATAGCTCTCGAACGAAGCGAAATCTTCGAAGACTCGGCTCCTCGGCGAACGAGCGCTTGACGACACCGCAGCTTTTTGCCGCATGGGATCAAGACCCCGGCAAAGAAAAGGGACCGCGAGTCTCACAAAGAAAATTCTGGCGACGCTTGTCTTTTGCAATTTTAGGTTGTTTCCATATTTTTTAGATCAACTCTAGGAGTATCTCGGTACCGTACCTGAACGAGGCTCACTTGGAAAACCAGCGGGAGGGAATGCAAAGCCTTGGTCGTCCATGCGACGTCGCCCTGTCTCTTCTGGTCGTCACGCTGGGAACGGCATGTGCAGTCACCGAAGCCGAAGCGCTGACATCCGGTCCACCCTCCGACGTGGTCAAGCCGATCCCGGGAGTATCAGCATATGCCGGGCTGTCAGATGGTTTCGAAATGGAGGGCGCCACGGGCCAGAATGGCGTACCGCGCGAGACAGCGCCGGGCCCTGTCATCAGCGCGTGGTTTGCCAATGCTCCTCGTCTTGCGCTTCATGCACCCTTCCGTGGCGCGCGCGGCGAGCCGCTGATCGGTGACGATCCGTTCGGTCTGTGGACCGTAATCGAGCAAGGGACGCCGGAAACCGCCCGATCGCTCAGCGCGATGAATGCCGAAACCACGAAGTACTGGCCGATCATCGTGTCCGCTGGGGCCTTGCTGATGACCACCGTGTTTGGCTGGCGTCTCATCAAACGGCGGCGCTACAAGGTTCTCGCGTCGCCCGGCAATCGTTCCGATGAAACCGAAACAACCGCAGACGTCGCGCGGTACATCATGGGGGCCGTCGCACCCCGATCCCTCGCGCGCCGGAAAAAGCGCCGGCGCAAGGCGTCGTCGAGATCCGGCCGGACCGAAACAACCGCGGATGTGGCGCGCGCCGTCGTCGAGATTGTCCTGCCCCGGACGACGCGCAAGAAGCGTCGGCGGTCCTCCCGGCGCTCCGCAGGGGCACACCGTTCATGAGATTTTCTGTCGCACCCGGGCAGCGCGACAGTTGGGTCGCGACCGTTGAGCTTACCGCCGGATCGACACGGCAGAAAGGGTCACGCATGTTTGCCCTCAGCAAGCCTCCCAAAGGCACATGCCGGGCATAGATCATCCGCTTGATCAAGACGGAGACTCTGGCCTCGCCTTAGGGCATGCGCAGGACCACGGGCCGGCCACGTTTCGTGTAACGCAATTCGCTTGAACCGATTGCCGACACGCGCCCGCCATCCAGGCTGTCGCCAACCCCGACCTTCTGGTAGCGCCCGTTGGACAGGCGTACGAGGGCGCGCCGGTTCGACGGGCTGCCATAGACACCGATCAGGTTGACTTGACGCATGTTGACCGCGTTGCGCGCGGTGGCCGCCCGGGCGACCGACGCCGAACTCGGGACGCGCGGCGCGGCAGCCTGTGTCTGCGGTTGCTGCTGTGCTTGGGATTGCGGCGCCTCGCGTCGCACGACGGTCCGCAGATTACCCGGGCGCAGCTGCGGCTTGAGCGAGGCCGTCACGGCTTGGGACATTGCCTCTTCGTCGGGACCGATGCGATCCGCCGCCTCGTCGAGCGCGTCATTCACGGCACTCGCATCCGGGACCACGGCGGCGTCGGCGGCCCTCTGCACCGTTGCGGGCCGGGTTCTCGGGCGCAGGCTGGCCACCTCTGTCCGCGGGCTCTCGTCAAGCGCGCCGCGGTCCCGGGTCACCGGCAGATCGTCAGGCCGGGTGCGCGGACGTATCTCGGAAATGCGGTCAAGCTCGGCTGCGATCTCTGGCGCAAGGGTCAGCCCCGGCACCGGGACCACGCGGGCCGGCGTCTCGGGCGGTTGCACGGGCGGCGGGCCCGCGTGAACCTCGATCCCGTCGGGCGTCAGCGCGCCTTCTTCCGTCGCCACGACAAGCCCGCGTTCGTCGAAATCGAATGACGTGCCGGCCGGGGCCGGGGCTGCGGGCGTCTCGGGGCGGGTATCGGCGCGCGAATCCGGCACGTCCGGCAACGCCACCGCATTGCCAATCGGCAGCTCCTCGTCAATGGAGGTCAAGTAGAACGCATCCAGGTTGCCTGCATCGGGCTGGTCCGGCGGATCGGGGGGGACCTGCCAAATGGCGGTTTTTGCATCGCGTGCGGCGGTGCCTTCGGATCCCTTCATGTCGGTCTCCGCGACTGTCTCGGGCGTGGCGCCCGGCAGGACGTCGCTTTGGGCCTCGGCAGGCGCCTGATCGGGGTCGGGCGGTATGATCGCGTCCGATTGCGGATCTGGCTCTGCGGCGAGTGCGGTCTCGTCCGGTTCGGAGGCGGCGGGCGCGCGGTCCGTGCGGATGATCTCCGGGCTTTCGGGTGTCAGGGCAATCTCCGGCTCGGACCAGCGGATCATCCTCGCAAGCTGCGAGTCGGGAAAGATGGTCGCCCAGGCGGCGACGCCGGCCAACAGCAGCAACAGCAGCGCCGTCAGGATCAGCCCCAGGAATCGTGGCTTGCCGCGCTGGCTGCGCCGTGTCTCGCGCGCACCGAAGATGGTCATCCGGTCCGCCTCGTCTTGCGCACCGGCGCCCGCGGCATGTCCGGCCGTGGCGGCGGGGGCCGACGGGCCGCTCTCGTACGCCGAGCCTTGATCGCGACGGCGCCTCAGGGCCGCCACGTCGGGGGCAGACGCCCGCGCAGGTTCGGGCGCTGCACGGTCCTCTCGGCGGGGCGCAAGGCTGGCCGCGGCGTTGGCAGGGTTGGACACCGCAGCCCGTCCGGGGGGCGATGCGACAGGATCGGGGGCGGGCGCGGCGTCCGCGGATGCCTCTGTCGGTGCGTCGCGTACGGCCCCGGCAAGCTGCGGCGCGCCGGTTTCGGGCAGATCCCGCGCCGCCCGCATCGAGGCGAAGGCCTGCGTGCCAGTTTCGGCCTCTTGCGTGTCCGGCGCATCCGTGTCCTGATCCGTCCGATCGGACCCGTGCGTCGCGGCGATGGAGCCCTGCGGTGCCGCGCTGTCTTCGCCGCGGACCGGCCCCTGCGGCTTCGGTTCGCGCGCGGCACCCGCGATCTCGATCGGGGCCGGATCACGCGCCACCCCGGCGCCGCCATGCGCGGTTTCGCCGAAAAACGGCTCTGCCCCGAAATCATCCGCCTCGGGGCGCGCCACGAAGCTCAACGGGTTGAAGCGATGCTCGCGCGCGAAGCTTTCGGCCTCCTGCAGGGTTTCGTGCGCGACCGCCGCCACATGGAGCCGCCCATTCACCACGTTCCAGTCGAAGGCAAGATCGTCCAGCGCGTAAGGCGTCGCCCCGTCGAGGGCGCGCATCGCGGCGGCCTCGTGATCGGCATCTGGCGCATCCCCTGCCGGCAAATCGAGATAGCGGATCTGCGCATCGGGGATCACAAGTTTGGTCGTCACGCCCGCGGGCTCGAGCGCCGCGGCCTTTTCGCGCAAGGCGGCCAGTTCAGCGGTCAGGTCCGCACTGTCGAGAGCGACCTCCCCGACGAGATGCCAGTGGGATGCGGCCGTCCGGTGCAACAGGCCGATGCCGTCAAACGAGAGCGAAAGGGCAAAATTCGGTTTCATCACCACAGCTTTAACACGCGTCGCCGGCTATCGGGAGTCCCACGTGCACCCTCTCCACAGGCTATCGCGGAGAATTGCGCAGGCCAACCCGTGTGGCCTGCGCGCGTGCGGCTCAGGCGCCCGCCTTGGCGAGCCCCTGCTCCAGGTCCGCGATCAGATCGTCGGAATCCTCGATCCCGATCGAGATGCGCACCACGTTCGGCGCAGCCCCCGCCGCCTCCTGCTGTTCGGGCGTAAGCTGCCGGTGCGTGGTCGAGGCGGAATGGATGATCAGCGACCGCGTATCGCCAAGGTTGGCCACATGGCTGAACAGCTCCAGGCTGTCGACCAGCGCGACGCAGGCATCGTACCCGCCCTTGAGCGCCACGGTGAACAGGCCCCCCGCACCCTCGGGGCAGATCGTCGCAACCCGCTCGTGCCAGGGCGAGGATTTCAGACCTGCATAGGTCACGTGATCGACCGCCGGATGATTTTCCAGCCAGCCGGCCACCGTTTCGGCATTCTCGCAGTGCCGTTGCATGCGCAGCGACAGCGTCTCGATCCCCAGAAGTGTGTAATGCGCTGCCTGCGGGTTGAGCGTCATGCCGAGATCGCGCAGACCCACGGCGATGCCGTGAAAGGTGAAGGCCAGCGGTCCGAAGGTGTCGTGGAATTTCAGCCCGTGATAAGCGGGCTCGGGTTCCGACAGCGACGGGAACTTGCCCGATGCAGACCAGTCGAACGTTCCTGAATCCACGACCACGCCCCCGGTGACCGTGCCGTTGCCGGTCAGGAACTTGGTCATCGAATGCACGACCAGCGTCGCGCCATGCTCGATCGGTTTGCACAGGTACGGCGTGGCCGACGTGTTGTCGACGATCAGCGGCAGACCGGCCGCATCAGCCAGCCGCGCCACCGCGTCGAGATCGGCGATGTGGCCGCCGGGATTGGCGATGGATTCGCAGAACACCGCGCGGGTTTTGTCGTCGATCGCCACGTTGATCGCATCGGCGTCATCGATATCGACGAACTTGGCCTCCCAGCCGAACCGCTTGATGGTGTGGCTGAACTGCGTGACCGATCCGCCGTAAAGCCGGGTCGAGACCACCACGTTGCAGCCCGGCGCCATCAGCGGGAAAAGCGCCATGATCTGTGCCGCGTGACCCGACGAGCAGCAGACCGCCCCGGCACCGCCTTCCAGCGTCGCCACCCGCTCCTGCAGCGCCGCGACCGTGGGGTTGGTCAGACGCGAGTAGATATAGCCGACCTCCTGCAGGTTGAAGAGTGCGGCGGCGTGTTCGGCGTCGCGGAACACGTAGGCCGTCGTCTGGTAGATCGGCACCTGCCGCGCGCCTGTTGCCGGGTCGGGCCGGGCGCCTGCGTGAATTTGCAACGTGTCGAAACCGTAGGCCATCTGGGGGATCCTTTTCGCCGGAACTGCTTGCAAACGGAGTTACGGCATTGAAAGGTGCCCCGCAACAGCGATGAGGAGACCGGTTCGATGCCCCACCCTTTTCACCTGGCGATCAACGTGACCGACCTGGATGCTGCGCGCCGCTTTTACGGCGGTCTGCTTGGCGGGGCCGAGGGCCGCTCGACAGAGACTTGGGTGGATTTCGATCTCTTCGGGCACCAGCTGTCGCTGCATCTGGGCACACCGCTGACCACCGAAGACACCGGGCGTGTCGGCGACCACATGGTGCCGATGCCGCATTTCGGCGTCGTGCTGCCGCTGGACGAATGGCGCGTGATCGCCGATCGGCTGTCGATGGCCGATATCGAGTTCGTGATCCCGCCCTCGGTCCGGTTCGAGGGCGAGCCGGGCGAGCAATGGACGATGTTCCTGCGCGATCCCTCCGGCAACCCACTGGAGTTCAAGGGTTTTGCCGACATGGACGGCGTATTCGCCGGGTGAGGGCCGGACGACATCGCGGCTCGGCAACAGGAACGCGCTGCCTTGACGCGCGCATGCAGCCCGAACGAAGTGCGCTACTCGCCCACAGGCACCTTATCCAGCCCAAGTCATTGTCTCAAGAGCAGGGTGGTGGGCGACCCAGGAATCGAACCTGGCGTGCGTCTCCGCGAGGGAGTTACAGTCCCCTGCCACACCTTGCGGCCTGTCGCCCACGGTCCGGCAATCGCGGGCCGGATCAGTGGTGGAGGTACAAGCGGTCGCAAAAGGCGTCAACCGGAAAATCGCTTGCACGCCGGCCCTGCGCGGTGCAGTCTCGCGCGCCGGAATGAAGGATGCGACAGGCATGAAAAAGCCCCGCTGGGTCATCGACAAGGAGCAGGGCCGCCGCGCGGCCGCGGCCGAGACGCTCTGGCTGTTCGGGCTGCACGCGGTGCGGGATGCGCTGGAAAATCCGCGCCGCGAGAAACTGCGCCTGATCGTGACACGCAACGCCGCCGACAAGCTGGCGCCGGCGATCACGACGAGCGGTATGACCCCGGAGATAGCCGATCCGCGCAAGTTCGCCGCCCCGCTCGATCCCGGTTCGGTGCACCAGGGCGCGGCGCTCGAGGTCAAAGCGCTGGATTGGGGACGGATCGACGAGGTCTGCATGGGCGACGGCGTGGCCGGGCCCCGCGTGGTGCTGCTCGACCGGGTGACCGATCCGCATAACGTGGGCGCGATCCTGCGCTCTGCCGAGGTGTTCGGCGCCCGCGCCGTCATCGCCCCGCGCCACCATTCCGCGCCCGAGACCGGGGCGCTGGCCAAGACCGCGAGCGGCGCGCTGGAGCGTCAGCCCTATCTGCGCGTGCGCAATCTCGCCGAGGCGATCACCGAATTGCAGGCCATGGGATATACCGTGCTGGGTCTGGCCGGCGAGGCCGAACTGGGTCTTGAGGCCGCCCTCGACGGACGACGCGACCGGCCCGTCGCCCTCGTGCTCGGGGCCGAGGGACCGGGACTGCGCCCGCGCACCCGCGGATGCGTGGACGGGCTCGTACGCATCGACCATGCCGGCGACTTCGGATCGCTCAACGTGTCGAACGCCGCCGCAGTCGCGCTTTACGCCGCGCGGGCCTGAGGAGCATCTCCCCAATGGCGACCGCCGCCCCGGCCGCGGCAAGCAGCGCATGGGGTTTGAGCGGTGACAGCTCAAGGAAATCTCGAATGTGATCGAGTATACCATCGACGTACCATGAGGAATCATCATTCATATCACAGCTATATTACAAGCCTTTTTATCCTGATCATCAATACTATCTCAGATTTAGAGGCGGCGGCTCGGAACCCCGTCGCTTCCTATCACTGTCCCTCGTTCCGCAACTGGCGTCCAAGGTTACCTTGGGCGCTTTTTTCTTCGCGTGGCACGTGTTTGAATAAGAGAATGAGCGAAACTTATACCGATTCGCACCTGCGCGACATTCTATCCCGCACGCGGCGCATCGCCGTCGTGGGGGTCTCGATGAACGCGGTGCGTCCCAGCTATTACGTCGCGCGGTATCTCAGCCTTCGGAACTACGAGGTGGTCCCTGTCAATCCCGGCCATGCGGGGGAACTGCTGTTCGGGCAGCGGGTCATCGCGTCGTTGTCGGACATTGAGGGCGAGGTCGACATGGTGGACATCTTCCGTCGCTCCGAACATGTCCCGCCGATCGTGGACGAAGCGCTGGAGGCGTTCCCCGGGTTGCAGACGATCTGGATGCAGATCGGCGTCGAGCATCCCGACGCGGCCGAGAAGGCCCGCGCGCGCGGTGTCGACGTGGTGATGAACCATTGTCCAAAGATCGAGTATCAGCGCCTGTTCGGCGAGTTGCGTATGGGCGGGTTCAATACCGGGGTCATCTCGTCCAAGCTTTGATCGGGTTTTTCGAGTGTTTCTGGCAAGATGAAGCAGGGGATGACGCGCGTGAAAGGGCTGGCATGCTCGGTTGGGCGTGATAGCTATCGGGCATGACATGTCATTCCGTCACACCTGACCTGATCGAGCGCCTGCGCGCGCATCTGCCCGGCTCGGCGTTTCGCGAGACGGCGCCGCATTACCTGGAAGAACCGCGCGGTCGCTGGCAAGGGCACGGCGTGGTCGTCGCGCCCGACTGCGTGGAAGACGTCGCAGAAGTCGTGCGCACCTGCGCCGAGGCACACGTGGCGGTGCTGCCCTATGGCGGGGGCACGGGACTAGTGGGTGGGCAGATCAGCCCAGATGGCACCGATGCCCCTGTGCCGGTGATCCTCAGCCTCGAACGGATGCGCGCGGTGCGCGGGATCTGGCCCGAAGAGAACGTGATGGTCGTCGAGGCCGGTGCGATCCTGCAGGATATTCATGCGGCGGCCGAGGCCGAGAACCGGCTTTTTCCGTTGTCGATCGCCGCCAAGGGGTCGGCCCGGCTGGGCGGGCTTCTGGGCACCAATGCCGGTGGAATCAACGTGTTGCGCTACGGCAATGCGCGGGACTTGTGCCTGGGATTGGAGGCCGTGCTGCCCGATGGCCGGATCTGGCACGGGCTGAAGCGGCTGCGCAAGGACAATACCGGCTATGACCTGCGCAACCTTATGATCGGGTCGGAGGGCACGCTTGGTGTGATTACCGCCGCGTCGCTGAAACTGTTCCCGCGCCCCGCCGCCGAAGGCACCGCGATGATGGTCGTGGAAGGGCCGCGCGCCGCCCTCGACCTGTTGGCGATCGCCCGCGATCACTTGGCCGAAGGCGTCAGCGCGTTCGAGATCATGCACCGGCAGGGACTGGAGTTCCTGGCCGAAACCCTGCCCGACATTCGCCAGCCCTTCGACGCCCATCCTGAATGGCAGGTGCTGATCGATATCGGGCTGGCGCGCGGCCTAGACCCCGCACAGGCGCTGGAGGGGCTTTTCAAGGAGGCGTTCGAGGCCGGGCTCGTCACCGACGGCGCCATCGCGCAATCGGAGGCGCAGCGCCGCGACTTCTGGGAGATCCGCGAACAGATCCCCGAGGCCAACCGGCGCATCGGCTCGATCAGTTCGCACGACATCTCGGTGCCGATGTCGTGCATCCCCGATTTCATAGAACGGGGCGACGCCGCGGTCGCCGCGATCGGGGATTTCCGCATCAACTGTTTCGGGCACCTGGGCGACGGCAACCTGCATTACAACGTCTTTCCCGCGCCGGGGCGCAGCCGCGACGACCACGCGGGCGACCGCGAGGGCATCATGCGCGCGGTGCACGACCTGGTGCACGAGATGGACGGCTCGGTCAGTGCCGAGCACGGGATCGGGCGGCTCAAGGTCGAGGATCTCGAACGCTACGGCGATCCGGTGAAACTCGGCGCGATGCGCGCCATCAAGGCCGCGCTCGACCCCTCTGGCATCATGAACCCCGGCGCCGTTCTGCGCGACTGAGGCGCGGCCGCGCGGGACGGCACTCCTGCCCCTTGTCTGGCACCTGTGCCGGGCGTATAGGCCCGGTCTGACCCAGAAGGAGCGACCGCCATGCAAGGCAGTGCCAATCTCAACGTCATGCTGAAGGCCGCGCGCAAGGCGGGGCGGACGCTTGTCAAGGATTTCAAGGAGGTCGAGAACCTGCAGGTCTCGACCAAGGGGGCCGGCGATTTCGTCAGCCGGGCCGATATCGCCGCTGAGAAGATCCTCAAGACCGAGTTGATGAACGCGCGCCCCAGCTATGGCTGGCTGGCCGAGGAGGGCGGCGAAGAACCGGGCAAGGATCCCACCCGCCGCTGGATCGTCGACCCTTTGGACGGCACCACGAACTTCCTGCACGGCCTGCCGCACTGGGCGGTGTCGATCGCGCTGGAACACAAGGGCGAGATCGTGGCGGGCGTCATCTACGATCCTGCCAAGGACGAGGCGTTCTTCGCTGAAAAGGGCGCGGGCGCGTGGATGAACGACAGCCGCCTGCGCGTCTCGGGCCGCCACAAGATGAGCGAGGCGATCTTCGCCACCGGCCTGCCCTTCGGCGGCCGTGCCGACCTGCCCGAGACATTGCAGGACCTGGCGCGCCTGCTGCCCACCTGCGCGGGCGTGCGGCGGTGGGGGGCGGCGGCTCTCGACATGGCTTATGTGGCGGCGGGGCGCTATGACGGGTTCTGGGAACGCCGGCTCAGCCCATGGGACCTGGCTGCTGGCGTCATCATCGTGCGCGAGGCCGGGGGGCTGGTGGACCCGCTGACCCGCGGCGAGAATATCGTGGAGTCGGGCGATGTGATCTGCGCCAACGAGCCGCTCTTCGACAAGTTCGTCGGCACGATCCGGGGCTGACCCGTCTGGTCGTCTTAACTGGCTTGAGAACGTTTCATGAACATGCTAATTCATGCGTAATGAATGCGCCAATTCTGACATCTCAAAAACCCCGCGCGACCGCGCCACTGCGCCTTGTAGGGTTACTCGATCTGCCGCTCGCGCGCCTGCACGAGGCCTGCGGCCCCGCGCGGCACAGCTTCGCGATGCTGGTGGCGGGCGAGGTGCAGGGACCAGTGGTGTGGATCGCGCCGGGATGGGCGACGGATCGGCTCAACCCGGGCGGAATGCGCGCCCTCACCGGGCCCGAAACCGGGCCCGAGCGCTTTCTGTTCGCCACCCCGCAACGGCGAGAGGATGTCCTGTGGTGCATGGAAGAGGCGCTGCGCAGCGGGGCGGCCCCTCTGGTGGTGGCCGATCTGCCGGGACCGCCCGGCCTGACCCCGGTGCGCCGCCTGCATCTCGCTGCCGAAGAGGGGGCAGGGCGCGGTCATCATCGCCCCCTCGGGCTGATCCTGACGCCCGGCGATGGCGGCGCGCCGGGCGTCGAGACCCGCTGGCACATGGCCCCGGCGCACGGATTGCACACCGATCACTGGCGGCTGGAGCGCCCGCGCGCCCGCACCGCCCCGCCTGCCGCGTGGACACTGTCGGGGCATCCAGGCGCATGGCATCTCGCGCAGACGTGACATCCGCAATGACGCATCTCGCGAACTGCGCCATCGGGGATAGATCTATGACCCGCCTCGGGCATCCCGTCATAAGCGCTCACCCCGTCCGCCCTTTTCTATCGGCTGAAATGGAGAAAGCTTTCAGAACTTTTGTGGCTCGAGGATCCATTTATGCAAATCCGAAACCTCCGCCGCGAACCTCTTGGTCCAGTCGATGGATGTCTGCCCGGATTGTTTGCGAGTCTTTTCTGGGGTCTGCGGACTGACGTTCAGATCCGGATCGAGAAATCGGTTCACCGTTGCAAGCTGCTTGGACTGGTCGGAAAGAAGATCTTCGTAAACAACGGCAAGCAGACTGCGATCGGGCACATTGGCGAAGAACGCCTGCCACTTCAGATTCTGGTTTCTGATGAGCTTGGCGTTTCGCACTATCGCTTCGTAATTATAAACCGAGGTTCCTCGACGTGTTGCGCCGCTTATCCATTGTCCGGCCTGTTCCGCTACACAACGAGATATGCTCTGCCCAAGCAAATCTCGCCGGTAGATCCAGATCATTTTCTCGAATCCACCAAGTTCTTCAAAAAATACCTTGTCTTTAAATGTTAAACGCGCTGAATTGGTTCCAATGTGCCTTTAGGCCGAACCATCCCGAGGGGCTTGTCCGAATCCGCAGCAAGGATTCAAGCGCGCTCAAATCGTCCACAGCCTTCAGACGTGCGCGCCAGATATCTAGATTCATCCTGTTGAGATATTCCAGCGGAAAACCGAACTGTCCCGTGGAATGCAGGGTATGACCCAGAAAATGGCTCCCACACCGTGGCATTGTGGCCATCAAGTACAAGCGTGGCGTTCCGTCATAGGGCGGAAAATCGAGTCGAGGGGAAAACTGTTCGGGGTAAGGGTGGCGCAGGCGTGACACCCACGCCGGTTTGTGGAGACGCAGCTTTGATACTGTCAAATCCACCCAACCTGTTTTCATGACTCGCCTCCTCTCCTGTTTTGTTTTTCCGTTGAGAACCGCGTTTTATATGAGATGTTTGAGCTGTGTCAGCTTACATTGGAAACGGAATCGATACAGTGCCGGATCGCATCCTTGCGGCTGGCAAGCACGACGTCCGAGCTCAAACTCGGACGCTGGCGAGTAACGCGGCGCAGGTCGCGGGCCAGAAGGCGTTCGACCAGAGGTGCCACTTGGGAAATCAGGTTCTTGACACCCTCACGTTCGTTCTTGTCCAGATAATTCGGATTTTCGAAGGGCTCGGTTGGTTTTTTGGATTTCATGTTCTGTTTTTTTCGATCTCGCCGAAACTTTTGAAGTTTCTGACGTTGGTTGCGCAAAAGAAAATAGGCATTTCTTGGCAACCGAAGGGCCTCGTTCATATGCAAGTCGACCTCCATGCTATCGGCCCAATCCTGCCATTTGAAGCTATTGAAATGATGCGAAATCGCGACCGGTATCCATGGAACCCGAAATGCGTCAGCTATGATGGCGCCATGCATGGATTCTGCAATCACAAGCCGCGCTTCGCGGATGCGATTGATTACGGAAACAGCATCATCTTGCGGCAAAACAACCTCAAGGCCCGCCCGTTGCCCGATCGCGTCCCAGTTCAGTGCCAGGCGCGCTGTCAGCCGGTGCGGAACAAAGATCGTATCTGCTCGATGCTCTCCCCGGTCTGCAAATCGGGGCAGGTCTGCCACGAGGCACGCCCCATCGGTGATGGCAACCCGGGCATCAAGCCCAAGCACTTCGGCCGTACGAGGCCCGCGCACCCAAGCAAACGTGACATTGTCCATACCGGTTTTCGGCAAGGCCCCGTAGCCGGCGCCACTGCCGCATACGAGGGTTTTCGCGTGGTTTGACAGCATGGACCGGTTGATCAGATTGCCTATTCCGGACAATGTCGTATCCGGCTGCATCTCGCGCCAACCCGGCATGACGTCGTCCCAGAACCAAAGGTTCATGTCGTCGCCGAAATTCCCCCCCGGCGTCTCACAATAATGCAAGTGCAAACTTGAACTCCGACATGAAAAATTGCCACATATTTCAGGTTTCACAATTCCTCCCCAGGAGGCAAGCATAATCAGGTGGCAAGCATGATTATCAAGTGCCTCGCTCTTTGAACATGCGCTCTGGCGGGCGCCGTCACCGTCGCACCAAAGGCATGTCGTCAAGACAACGCACCCTGCGCAGCGCGACCCGAAGAGTAGCGGCGACAGACCTGGCTCAGCCGCGCCGCAGCCTCTGCCGGATCTCCTGCAGCCGGAACGCGCCAAGCACCTGTCCCAAAAGACCGTAGGCCAGTACGCCAAGGCCCACGAGGACGAGCAGCGCCAGCCACCGCCAGCCCGGAATCGACAGGATCGGCCCGAGCATCACGGCGAGCGCCCAGATAACGCCCCCCATCAGCGCCGAGGCCAGCACGATGCGCCACAGGCGGCGGCGGAACTGCGCGTCGAACCGCGCCACCTCGCCGAAGCTGCGTGCGCCGCGCACCAGTTGCCAGACCATCACCCAGGCCGCCACGGTGGTCGCCAATGCGGCCGCGGCCCACCCCACGGCAAAGGCAAGCCCGACGGCGAGCACGGCGTTCACGACCATCGACACAAGGGCGTAGCGGAACGGGCTGCGTGTGTCCTCGCGCGCGAAAAAGATCGGCTGCAGGATCTTCTGCAACACGAAAGCCGGCAGGCCAAGGCCGTAGATCGCCACCGCAAGCGCCGTCGCGGCGCTGTCATCGGCGCCGAACGCGCCGCGCTCGAACAGCACCGCGACCAGCGGCAGCGGGATCACCACCAACGCCACGGCGCAGGGCACCGTCAGCGCCAGCGCCACCTCGCCGGCGCGCGACAGCGCCATCCGCGCGCCCGTATCGTCGCCGGCCTTCAGCCGGCGCGACAAGTCCGGCAACAGCACGATCCCCACCGCGATGCCGACCACGCCAAGCGGCAACTGGTAGAGCCGGTCCGCAGAATAAAGCCAGCTGACGGCCTTGTCATATTGCGATGCCACAAGCTGACCGACCACGAGGTTGACCTGCATCACCCCGCCGGCCAGGGCTGCGGGGATCGCGATCCGCACCAGCTGCGCCATCTCGGGCGTCCAGCGCGGGCGCACGGGGCGCAGGTATAGCCCGGCCCGGCGCGCCGCAAACCAGACGAGCGCGAGCTGCGCGACGCCCGCCACGGGAATGCTCCAGACAAGCGCCTGCGCCACCGCTCCGCCCAAATACGCCGCGGCCCCCATGGCCGCGATCAGCAGCACGTTCAGAAGCACCGGGGCGGCGGCCGCGGCACTGAACCGCCCGGCAGCGTTCAGCATGCCCGAAAACAGCGCGGCAAGCGAAATGAACAGGATATAGGGAAAGACGATGCGCCCGAAATCCACCGTGATGCCAAAGCGCGCGTCGCCCGCGAAGCCCTCGGCGGTGACCCAGACCAGCGCCGGCATGAACACCATCGACAGCCCGGTCAGGGTCAGCAGCACAAGTCCCAGCCCCGACAGGGCCAGCGATGCGAACCCCATCGGATCCTCGTCGGCCTCCAGCCGTTTGGAAAACATCGGCACGAAGGCGGCGTTGAACGCCCCCTCGGCAAAGAACCGGCGGAACATGTTGGGCAGGCGGAAGGCCGCGACGAACGCGTCCATCAGCACGCCCGGCCCAAGGAAATTCGCGATCATCACGTCGCGCACGAAGCCCAGGACGCGGCTCATCATGGTCCAGCCGCCGACGGTCAGGATGCCGGAGAGAAGGCGAACGGGTCTCATGAGCGCGGCTCCGGCATGGGCAATGCGCCGCAGGCTTAGCCGATCGCGGAGCGAGGTGAAAGGGGCGCGCTAACCGGGCAGCAACGGGATCATGGTGCCGGTCAGCAGGGCGACATGGGTCTCGCGCCCGTCTTCCTCTGCGTGGACATCGGCCTGCACGATCACAAGCCGGCGCCCGGGCTTGATCACGCGCCCGCGCGCAATCAACCGAGTGCCGCGGGCCGGCGCCAACAGGTGGATCTTCATCTCGGTGGTCAGCACCTCGGCGCCCTCGGGCATGATCCCGAGGGCGGCATAGCCCGCCGCGCTGTCACCGATGGAAAAGGTCAGCCCGGCATGGGCGTAACCGTGCTGTTGCCGGCTGCCGGGCAGGATCGGCGCCTCGATCCGCGCGGTGCCGGGCGCGACCTCGGTCAGCGTTGCGCCGAGCGTGGCCATCATCGCCTGCGCGGCAAAACTTGCGCGGATGCGCGCCTCGATCGCGGGCGACAGGTCTTGGGGCATGGCGGGCCTTCCTGCAGGTCATGGATCGGACGCCACAGCCTTACCGCGTTTGCCACACGCGCGCCAGATCCGCCCGGCTGGCCCCCATGCCGGCGGTCTGGCGCAACGGCAGCTTGAACAGGATCTTGATCGACGGGCAGAATTATATGGCCGTATCAGAGAAAATCGCAGGTAGTCCCCGCCGCCTGTCACACGGCGCGCGCCAGCTCATGCCCGTGTCGACCAAGATCAGCAGCGAACCACGCTTCCGCGGCGACGCGTCACGCCCCGACCTGGTCAGTCGTCATACCACATGCGCGGCAGGTTGGCCTTCGCCTTGAACACGCGGTCGAAGGCCGCGGTCTTGCCGTCGGTGTCGAAAATGCCGCGCGCCGCCACGTCGAGATCATGCAGGATCTCGCGCCGCCCGGGGTCGCGCACCCAGCTCGTGATCCAGCCGACGACCGCCACACGCTCGCCCTCTGTCACGGGCGCCACGCGGTGCAGGGCCGATGTCGGGTAAAGCACCATGTCCCCGGCCTGCAACGTGATCGCCCGGTCTTCCACCGGATCTTCCATGACGAGAGCGCCGCCCGTGTAGGTCGCCGGATCGCTGAGCGACAGGGTGAAGGACAGGTCCGTGCGGTTGCCGTTCATCACCGGGTCGTCGACATGCGTGCCATAAGCCATGCCGCCGCGATAGCGCGACAGCAACATGCGCGCATAGCGGCGGGGCCGCGCGATCGAGGTCACCATCTCGTTGGCGTTGAGCGTCTTGCGCACCTTGTCGAATATCGCGTCCAGCGCGGGTGACGGCTTGGCCTGAAGGTTCGTCTTGACCTCGCGCGCGTAGCGCCCGGCGGTGGCGCGCCCGTCCTGGTAGTCCAGACGACCGGCGGCCTCCTGCAAGGCCGCCAGATCCTCCGCGTCGAGCACGTTTCCGATCACGAAGACCATGCGTTACTGGCCTTCACCCTCGGCGTCACTCTCACCGTCCGCAAGCGCGGTCGCGGCCAGCTCCATCCGGGCCGCCGCACCATAAAGGATGCCCGGCTCCATCTCGAACCCGCCTTGGCCCTGAAGGTCCCCAAAGGCCGCCCCGGTCGCCTCGATCTGCTCGATTATCGCCGCGCCGACCTCCGCCACGGCCGCGTCGTCGCTTTCGGCCATCTGGCGCGCCTCATGCTCGATCGTGCGCAGAAAGCCCCAGCTGTCCTGGTACTCGTGCAGGTTCGACACCTCGCCCCCTGCGACGGCAACCTTGTATTCGTCGCCCGCCACGCGGGTCAGCGCGATCAGGCCGTCCACCTGCTGGGCCGGGGTGTAGTCGGCACGCGCCTGCTCGATCCCGGAATGGACCGTGTCAAACAGCGACGAAACCTTCGAGAAATCCTCTTCCGCCTCGGCGGCGGCGGCCAGGGCTTCGAGATCGCTTTTCATGCCGTCCAGCCCAAGCTCTGCAAGGCGGTCCGCAACGGCGTCGTATTTCTCTTCGATGGGATGGCCCATATGGGTCTTGGCCGCCTCAACGTCGCCCGCCTCGTAAAGCGCGAGACCGGCCCGGATATGGCCTTCCATGAAGCCAAGCCCGCTAAGAAAGGCGGTGTCAGGCTCCAGCCCGGCAGCACCTTCGCCCTCGCCCTCGCCGCCAGCGGAGGCTTCGCCTTCACCCTCCCCGCTGGCCTGCGCCAGAAGGATCGGATCGTCGGCGGCCTGCGGCTCGTTTGCATCCTGCGCGTGGCCGGTCGTCATCGCCCCTGCCGTCACCAGCGCGGCGAGGCCGCCGGTCAGGCGACGCGCAACAACGTGGCGCGGTGTCTTGTCGGTATGATTGGTCATCTCTTCACTCTCCCGGTTCGGCTTCAGGTTGTTTACTAATTTCGTCGGATTTGTCAATGACGGCGTCGTCGCGCGGTCCGGACATGCAAAGCCCGTGCAATCCGCAGGTGACCTCGAACACCCA
>Ga0307974_1000080_pt1 | contig 50601 bp, 49 predicted proteins | sample OrgLakmetagen784_FD_201812 | JGI IMG/M metagenome (GOLD analysis project Ga0307974, IMG submission 201812) | Saline water microbial communities from Organic Lake, Antarctica - #784 | ecosystem: Environmental > Aquatic > Non-marine Saline and Alkaline > Saline | place: Antarctica: Organic Lake... | reverse complement strand
GCAGCCCCTTCATCGTGCCCGAACAACGCTGGGGCGCGAAGATGGGCGACATCAAGTCGCTCGACATGATGGTCGGCACGCTGACCTGTCCGTTCGGCTCGGGGCATATGGGCGTGACCGCCGACAACGTCGCCAAGGAACATGACATCAGCCGCACCGATCAGGACGCCTTCGCGCTGGAAAGCCAGCGCCGCGCCGGTGTCGCGATCGAGGAAGGGCGGTTCAAGTCGCAGATCGTGCCCGTCGAGGTGCGCGTGAAACGCGACATGGTACCCTTCGACACCGACGAACACCCCAAGCCCACCACCGCCGAAGGCCTCGCCGGTCTGCGCCCCGCCTTCCAGAAGGAAGGGTCCGTAACTGCCGGAAATGCAAGCGGAATCAACGATGGCGCGTCGGCGCTGGTGCTGGCCCGGGCCGAGGCCGCCGAGGCTGCGGGCCTCAAGCCGCGCGCCCGGATCCTCGGCTACGCGCATTCCGGCGTGCGCCCCGAGGTCATGGGCATCGGCCCCATCCCGGCGGTCGAAAGCCTGCTGGCCAAGACCGGGCTGAGCGTCGCCGATTTCGACGTGGTGGAATCCAACGAAGCGTTTGCGGCACAGGCACTTGCGGTCAACAAGGGCCTCGGGCTCGATGCCGGCCGCGTCAACCCCAATGGCGGCGCGATCGCGCTTGGTCATCCCGTCGGCGCCACCGGCGCCATCCTGACCGTCAAAGCGCTCTACGAGCTCGAGCGGACGGGCGGCAAACGCGCGCTGATCACCATGTGCATCGGCGGCGGCCAAGGAATCGCGATCGCCATCGAGGCACTCTGATACGCTATTGCGACACGCGTTAACCGCCTGTTCACGACGATGCCGGATTGTGGTCCGCACACGGTCCGGCAGGTCGGAGGATGGGCATGACGCTTGCCAACAAGCTGGCAGAGGAACGGCGTGCCAGACTGGCCGCCGAACGGCTGCTGGAACAGAAACAGGCGGAATTGCAGTCCGCCAACCGCAAGCTGGGAAACCACGCGCGGGCCCTGTCGAACAAGATCCACGACACCCGCGCCGAAGTGCAGACCGTGCGCGACGAGAACCTGCGCGTCAAATCGGACCTCAGCGTCGCGCATGAAAAGGTCGAGATCGCCGAACGGCGCCTGTGGCATTCGATCCAGACCATCCAGGACGGCTTCGCCTTTTTCGACACCGAAAGCCGGATGATCGCCGCCAACGGCGCGTGGCTGGCAGTGTTCGACGGGGTCGAGGCGGTCAAGCCCGGTATCAGCTATATCGAGATCCTGCAGATCCTCACAGAAGAGGGCATCGTCAATATCGGCGACCTGCAACCCCATGAATGGCGCGAGCGCATGCTCGACCGATGGCAACAGGACAACCCCGGCTCCGAAGTCGTCCGGCTCTGGAACGATCATTACATCAAGCTCACCGATAGGCGCGGACATGGCGGCGATGTCGTCAGCCTCGTGCAGAACATCACCGCCTCGATCCGCTATGAGAAGGACCTCAAGGAGGCGCGCCGCCGCGCCGAGATGGCCAATCGGGCGAAATCCACCTTCCTCGCCAACATGAGCCACGAGATCCGCACACCGATGAACGGCGTCGTCGGCATGGCGGATCTGTTGCTGGACGGCGACCTTTCGGAGGAACAGCGGCTTTATACCTCGACGATCAAGCATTCCGGCGAGGCGCTTCTTGAGATCATCAACGACGTGCTCGACTATTCCAAGATCGAGGCCGACAAGCTGGTTCTGCAGGCGACCCCCTTCGATCTGGAGCATACCATTCACGAGCTCGTGACGCTGATGCAGGCCACCGCGCGCGACAAGGGTCTGGATCTGCTCGTGGATTATGACCTGTTCCTGCCCACCGGTCTGATCGGCGATCCGGGCCGGATCCGCCAGATCACGACCAATCTGATGGGCAATGCGCTCAAGTTCACCGAGGCCGGGCATGTCCTGGTGCGGGTCACCGGCGTGCCCGTCGCCGAGGGCAAGAGCGCCACAGTGCATGTCAGCATCGAGGATACCGGCATCGGCATTCCGCCTGAGAAGATCGAGCATATCTTCGGCGAATTCAATCAGGTGGATGACGAGCGGAACCGCAAGTTCGAGGGCACCGGGCTTGGCCTCGCGATCTCGCAAAAGCTCGTGCGCATGATGCAGGGCGACATCTGGGTCGACAGCACGCCGGGCATAGGGTCGACCTTCGGATTTTCCGTGACCCTGCCGGTGACCCACCCCGAAACGACATGGGAGCCGCGCCTGCCCACAGGTCTGCGCCGCGCCCTGATCGTCGATCCGCAGGAAACGAGTCGCGCCATTCTCACGCGTCAGCTATCGGCCCTGCGCGTGGACGCCGTCGGATGCGGCAGCGCGGCCGAGGCGCTCGATCTGGCCGGCGACGGGATCGACGTGGTCCTGACCGAACACGCCATGAGCGACATGGACGGGATCGAACTGGCCGAGGCGCTGCGCGCAGCGGAGCACAGCATGCCCGTCATCCTGTTCAGCCGGAACACCGGCCAGGCCGAGCGGGACCCGGGCCGCGCATATCTCCAGGCTGTGCTGCACAAACCCGTCCCACGCCACGCGCTGATCGACGCGCTTTGCGCCATCGCGCCGGCGGATGCGTCGGCCGACCCGATAGAGCACCGCGCGATGCGCGTTTTGGCCGCCGAGGACAACAAGACCAACCGGCTGGTCTTTTCCAGGATGCTCAAGGCGCTCGATATCGACCTGCAATTCGCCGAAAACGGGCGCGAGGCGGTGGACCTTTATCAAAGCTTCGATCCGGATGTGATCTTCATGGACATTTCCATGCCTGAAATGGACGGAAAGCAGGCCGCCACCACCATCCGCGAGATCGAGGCAGCCACCGGCGCGCATATTCCCATCGTCGCCATGACGGCGCATGCCATGCAGGGCGACGATGCAGATATTCTCTCCGCGGGCCTCGATCACTACCTGACGAAACCACTGCGCAAGGACGCGATTGTCACGCGGATACTCGAGGCCTGTCCGCCCGGTGCGCGCCCGCCCGTCGCCGACATGGCCGACGTTCAGGTCGGATAAAGCAATTTCGAGGAACGTGAGAACACGTTCCGACCCGGAAATTACGACATTTCGGGGCTTTAGGCGCGCAGGAAAACGAAGCTGTCGCCGTCCGACATCTCGTCATTGTACCGGTAGCCGCCCGCGTCGAACGCCTTGAGCGCCTCGGGATCGGTCAGGCGGTGCTGGATCACGAAGCGGGCCATGGCCCCCCGCGCCTTCTTGGCATAAAAGCTGACCACCTTCGGCGTGCCAGCCTTTTCCTCCATGAAGACGGGCGTGATCACCCTCAGGTTCAGCGCCTCCGCGTCCACCGCGCCGAAATATTCCTGACTGGCGCAATTGATCAGCGTGTCGGTGCCGATCGCGTCGGCCTGCGCGTTCAGCGCCTTGGCGATCCTGTCGCCCCAGTAGTCATAGAGCGTCTTGCCACGCGCCGTCTTCAGGCGGCTGCCCATTTCCAGACGGTAGGGCTCGATCGCGTCCCGCGGGCGCAACAGGCCGTAAAGCCCGGAAAGAATGCGGAAATGATCCTGGGCCCAGTCCATCTCGTCGGGCTCGAGGCTGTCGGCCTCAAGCCCCTGATAGGTGTCCCCGGCAAAGGCGAGCGCGGCGGGCTTTTGCGGCATCGTGCCGAATTCCGCGAAGCGCTCCGCGTTGAGCTTTGCCAGCGGTTCGCTGATCTTCATCAGCTTTTGCAGGTCGCCCACGGTCAGCCTGTGCGCCACCGACACCAGTTCCTCTGCCTCGGGCTGGAATGCGGGGCGGGTCGGCTCGACGTCCGTGGCGGGGTTCATGTCGAGCTTCTTGGCGGGGGAGACGACAACCAGCATGCATACATTCCTTTGCAACCATACAGGGTGTATCTAATCCGCCATGCGCAGGACGTCCAGAAAAGCGGGGCCAAAGCGCTCGGTATATTTCTCGCCGATGAGCCGGGCAAGCTCATGGCTGTCGCGCGGACGCTGCCGCGCCACCTTCGCGAGCGCCGAGGCCGAACAGCTCAGCGGTTTGTCGATGCCCTCGGGTCCGCGCGCAAGCTGCGCCTGCACCTCGATCAACTGGTCGTAGACCTCGCCCGCAGCGCCCCCGGCCAGTTTGCGGCGGGTGGGGTGCACGGCCTCGGTTCCGCCGTTGATGACCGTCAGAAAATCCGCGCCGTAGCGCTCCAGCTTGGTGGCCCCCACCCCGCCGATCCGGGCCATCTGGTCGAGGTTGGCAGGCCGGGTTTCGGCCATCTCGATCAGCGTCCGGTCGTTGAAGACGATATAGGCGGGCACGCCGGCGGCCTCGGCGAGGGCGCGGCGTTTCGCTTTCAACGCTGACAGCAGCGGCGCATCCTCCTCGGACACCAGCGCCTTGACCGCCGGGCGCGGCGCGGGCTGTGCTGTCTCGCGGCGCAGGGTGATCGTCGTCTCGCCACGCAGGATCGGGCGCGCGGCCTCGGTCATCACCAGCGCGCCGTGGCGTTCCGGGTCGGGGCGCACAAGATCGCGCCCCATCATCTGGCGAAACACACCCTGCCAGCCGCGCTTGTCGATATCGCGCCCCACGCCGAAGGTGGGCAGCTTGTCATGCCCGCGCGCGGTGACCTTGTCGGTTGCGTTGCCCATGAGGATGTCGATCAGGTGGCCCGCGCCAAAGCGTTCGTCAGTGCGAAGGATGGCCGACAGGGCCTTGCGCACCGCCGCCGTGCCGTCGAATGTTTCGGGTGGCGTCTCGCACAGATCGCAATGGCCGCAAGGTGCTGTCTCTTCGCCGAAATAGCCCAGCAGCGCCACCCGACGGCAGGTCAGCGCCTCGGCCAGACCCAGAAGCGCGTTGAGCCGCCCGTGATCGGCCATCCGCCGGTCCGGCGGGGCCAGCCCCTCGTCGATCTGGGAGCGGCGGAGGCGGATATCGTCGGGACCGAACAGCGTCAGTGTCTCGGCGGGCGCGCCATCGCGGCCCGCGCGCCCGATCTCCTGATAATACGCCTCTATGGATTTGGGCAGGTCGGCATGCGCGACCCAACGGATATCGGGCTTGTCGACGCCCATGCCGAAGGCCACGGTCGCCACGACGATCAGCCCGTCCTCGGTGTTGAACCGCTGTTCGACATGGCGGCGGCGGTCGGCCTCCATCCCGCCATGATAGGCACAGGCGGTATGCCCGGCCTGCCCGAGCGCCTGAGCCAGAGTTTCGGTCCGGGCGCGCGTGCCGCAATAGACGATGCCCGACTGTCCCTTGCGGGCAGCCGCAAAATCCATGATCTGGCGGCGCGGCCCGTCCTTGGGCTGAAAGGCGAGGTGGATGTTGGGCCGGTCAAAACCGTGCAGAAATATCTGCGGCGGCTGGCCGTCAAAGAGCTTGGCCACGATCTCTGCTTGCGTCTCGGCATCGGCGGTGGCGGTGAAGGCCGCAAGCGGCACGCCAAGGGCGCGCCTCAGCTCGCCGATGCGCAGATAGTCGGGCCGGAAATCATGCCCCCACTGGCTGACGCAATGGGCCTCGTCCACGGCGATCAGTCCCACCCCGATCCGCCGCAGCATGCCAAGCGAAGATCCCGCCGCCAGCCGTTCGGGCGCGATGTAAAGCAGGCGCAGGCGGCCGGATTCCAGCTTTTCCCAGACCTCTGCGGTCTCGTCCTCGGTGTTGCCGGAGGTCAGCGCGCCGGCCTCGACCCCGGCGGCCTTCAGCGCGCGCACCTGATCGCGCATCAACGCGATGAGCGGCGAGATCACCACCGTCACCCCGTCGCGCATCAGCGCGGGCAACTGGAAACACAGGGATTTGCCGCCCCCCGTCGGCATGATCGCCAGCGTGTTGCAGCCCGTGGCGACTGTGTGGACGATCTCTTCCTGTCCGGGGCGAAACGCGTCGAACCCGAAGACATCGCGCAGAAGCGTTGCGGCGCTCGACATGGGCGGACCTGTGTGCTTGTACCATATGTGCTGTCACAAGCACTGTTTCACACCACAATTCGGGGGGCAAGCCTTGGAATTCGTAAAACGCTGCCGCGTCCGCGATCAGTAGATCGCGGTCGCGTTGTTGATCAGCACGATGCGCAGCGCGTAAACGGCCACCAGCACCACCAGCGGCGCGAGATCGATCCCCGACATCGGCGGCAGGATGTTGCGCACCGGACGGTATAACGGCTCCAGAATGCGGCTGAGACCGTCCCAGATCTGCGCGACGAAGGGCTGGCGCAGGTTCAGGACCTGAAAGTTGATGAGCCACGACATGATCACATGCGCGATGATGAAGAACCACAGGATATCGAGCAGCAGCATCAGGATCTGGAAAATCGATTGCATGGGCGGTGGTCCTTTGACAGTCCTCTGATTTCGCGCCTACGCCCTAAGCGAGCCTGCATCAAAGCGCAAGTCTGACGCATGGTCGCGGTTGACCGGCCCGCCCACGGGTGCCAAGGGACCGCCCGAAGGAGAGCGCCCATGTACCCCTTTCTGCGCCTGATCTGGCAGCTGCACAAACACCGCAAGTCATCGCCCCTGCCGGTGACCGGCACCCATGTGTCGCAGCATTACTGCCTGCCCTGGGACATCGACCTGTGGCGCGAGCTCAATAACGGGCGCACGCTGACGCTGTATGATCTGGGCCGGATCCCGCTGGCCGGGCGCGCCGGGCTGATCGCGGTGCTGCGGCGCAAGGGCTGGGGTCTGACCATCGCGGGGGCAAGCGTGCGCTATCGCCGCCGCATCCGCATGTTCGAGCGGATCGAGATGCGCTCGCGCGTGGTCTGGTGGGACGAAAAGTTCGTCTATATCGAGCAATCCATGTGGTCACAGGATGGCAACTGCGCCAATCACATCCTCTACCGCACCGCCGTCACCGGCAAGCCGGGGATCATCCCGCCCGAGAGCGTGATCGCAGAACTCGACACCGATGTGGACCGCCCGATGCGGCCCGACTGGGTGCGCGCCTGGATCGAGGCCGACGCCACCCGGCCCTGGCCGCCCATGCAGGACTAGCCGGGCAGGAACACCCCGGGCAGGAATGGCTTGCACGCGCAGATGTTGCGCGGTCATATCTCCCCGAAGACCAAGGGGGCAGGCATGACGGGCATTTCACCGCGCAAACGCATCTGGGGCTGGTTCTTCTTCGACTGGGCCAGCCAGCCCTATCACACCCTGCTGATCACCTTCATCTTCGGGCCCTATTTCGCCTCGGTCGCCTCCGATCATTTCATGTCAACCGGGCTGAGCGAAGAGATCGCCGATGCCCGCGCGCAGACCATGTGGTCCTGGGGCCTGACGGTGACCGGGCTGATCATCGGGTTCGGCGCGCCGATCATCGGGGCCTTTGCCGATACCACGGGCAAGCGCCTGCCATGGATCGTGGTCTTTTCGCTGATGTATGTGACCGGGGCCGCGGCGATCTGGTGGATGCTGCCTGATGGCTCCAACCTGTGGTTCGGCCTCGTTGCCTTCGGTTTCGGCTTCATCGGCGCGGAATACGCGCTGATCTTCATCAACTCGCAACTGCCCGCTCTGGGCACCGCCGAGGAGGTGGGCGATCTGTCGGGCTCGGGCTTTGCCTTCGGCTATGCGGGCGGGGTCCTGTCGCTGCTGATCATGCTGGCGCTTTTCGTCGAGCAATCCGGCGGCACGACGCTGCTCGGGGTCGCTCCTGCCTTCGGCCTCGATGCAGAGGCCCGCGAGGGCACGCGGTTCGTCGGGCCGTTCACCGCGCTCTGGTACGTGCTTTTCATGATCCCCTATTTCCTGTGGGTGCGCGACACCGGCCCGCCGCGGCAGGGGCGCGGGATCGGCGATGCGCTCGGGCTGCTGGTGCGGACCGTCAAGGGCTTGCGCCACCGCCTGAGCCTGTCGACCTATCTCGGCTCGTCGATGTTCTACCGCGACGCGCTCAACGGGCTTTACGGGTTCGGCGGCACCTACGCGATCCTCGTGCTCAACTGGTCGATCACCTCGGTCGGCCTTTTCGGCATCGTCGGGGCGATCTCGGCGGCGCTGTTTTCGTGGGTGGGCGGCAAGGCGGACACGCGGTTCGGCCCCAAGCCGGTGATCATCGCCGCGATCTGGGGGCTGATCGCGGTCTGTGTCACGGTGGTGGGTATGGATCGCGGCCAGATCTTCGGCGTGCCGCTGCCCGAGGGATCGACCCTGCCGGATATCGTCTTTTTCGGCTGCGGTGTGCTGATCGGGGGCCTCGGGGGCACGCTGCAGGCCGCGAGCCGGTCGCTGATGGTGCGCCACACCGACCCCGCCGCCCCGACCGAGAATTTCGGCCTCTACGGCCTGTCGGGCCGCGCCACCGCGTTTCTGGCACCGGCGCTGATCGGGCTTGTGACCTCGATGACCGGCAGCGCGCGGCTTGGCGTGTCGCCGGTGATTTTTCTTTTCCTGATCGGTCTGGTGCTGCTACACTGGGTCAAGGCAGCAGGGGACAGGCAGGCATGATCAGGATCACAGCTATCGGTGCGGTTTTCCTCGGCCTTGCGGCGTGCCAGGGCGCGCCGGGTCCCGAGGCATCCGGCCCCGAGACATCCGGCACCCTGTCAAGCCGCGACATCCCCGCCGAGATGCAGGGTGTGCAGGCCAAACAGCTTTTCGGTGCGCAACCGCAGGCCTCGCGGCAAAGCCCCGCCGTTCATGGCGGCTATTCGGATGGCTGTCTGGCCGGTGGCGTCGCCCTGCCCGAGACGGGGCCGACATGGCAGGCCATGCGCCTGAGCCGCAACCGCAACTGGGGACACCCCGAAACCATCGATTTCTTGCAGAGGCTATCGCGCGTCGCCGCCACACAGCCGGGCTGGAACGGGATTTATGTCGGCGATATCAGCCAGCCGCGCGGCGGGCCGATGCTGACCGGGCATCGCAGCCACCAAAGCGGGATGGATGCCGATATCTGGCTGCGCCCGTCCGATGATCTGACGCTGAGCCGCACGGCGCGCGAGAACATCTCGTCGATATCCATGCGCCGCGCGAGCGGGGCCTACACCAACGCCAACTGGACCCGCGCGCATCACGAGATCGTCAAGGCCGCCGCGCAGGACCCGCGCACCGCGCGCATTTTCATCTTTCCCGGTGCCAAGGTGCGGATGTGCAACGAGGAAACCGGTGCCGATCGAGACTGGCTGGGCAAGGTACGGCCGTGGTGGGGGCATCACTACCATTTCCACGTGCGGCTGAACTGTCCCGACGGGGCATCGGGGTGCGTGCCACAGGACGCCCCCCCTCCGGGCGATGGCTGCGCCGAGGCGCAGCAATGGGTGCGCAACATCCTGAACCCGCCACCGCCAGACCCTGACGCGCCACCGCCCACGCCGCGGCGCGAGTTGACGATGGAAGACCTGCCGCGTCAGTGTCTGGCCGTGCTTCAGTCCGACTGAGGCAGGGCGCGGACCGGGGCGCTCAGGGCAGCGCCGCGATCACGATCAGTTCGACCTTGTGCTCGGGCGTGGCGAGCTTGGCCTCGCCGCAGGCGCGCGCGGGGGCGTGACCCTCGGGCACCCAGGCGTCCCAGACCGCGTTCATCTCGGCGAAATCGGCCATGTCGGCCAGCCAGATGGTGCATTGCAGGATGCGTGTCGCATCCGATCCGGCCTCGGCCAGCAGCGCCTCGACCTTGTCCAGACACTCGCGGGTCTGATCGGCCACGCTGTCACCGGGTGTGCCGACCTGACCGGCCAGATAGACGGTGCCGTGATGGAGGACGATCTGGCTCATGCGTGGGCCGGACTTGTGGCGGATAATCTCGGGCATGGTGGGGCCTTTCGGTTGGAGGGTCAGGAAAAACGGTCAGAGAAGGCGATCCGGCGCGAGGGCCGCGCGCGTCGTGGCGTCGATGGGCAGATCGCAACCGATGATCAGCGCGGCCGCGACCCGCGACAGGGCGGGGGCCGTCTGCACGCCGTAGCCACCCTGCCCGGCAAGCCAGAAAAACCCGTCGGCGCGCGGATCGAACCCGGCGACGGGCGTGCGGTCGGGGGCGAAGGTGCGCAGCCCGGCCCAGCTATGCTCGACACGGCGGACCTGATGCGTGACCGCCTGCTCGAACCGGTCCAGCCCTTCGGCCAGCACCATGTCGTCGGGCCATGCGTCATGCGGGTCGACCGGGTCCTCATCGGCGGGCGACACCATCAGCTTGCCCGCCTCGGGCTTGGCATACCACGTCTCGGCGATGGAGCCGAAGATCGGCCAGTGTTGGGTCGCGTATCCCGCAGGCGCGGGGATGATCGCGGCAGAGCGGCGACAAGGCTGCAAGCCGATGCGGGGCAGGCCGGCAAGCACCGCCACCTCATCGGCCCAGGCACCGGCGGCGTTGACAAGGATCGGCGCCGCATGGCTACCCTGCGGCGTGTCGACCTGCCACTGTCCCGCTTCGCGCCGGATCGCCGTGACACCGGCCCCGGTCACGATCCGACCACCCCTTGCGCGCAGCATCCGTGCATAGCCCTGCAAGAGAAGCTCCACGTCGATCCCGCGCGCATCGCGTTCGATCAGAGCGCCGGCGATCTTTTCGGGCCTCAGGATCGGCACGATCTCGGCGGCCTCGCGCCCCGTCAGCCGCTCCACCCCCACGGCCCCGTCGAGATAGGCGTCGAGCACCGGCAGTTCCGCCTCGGAGGCGACCATCAACTCGCCCCTCGGACTGAGGATCGGGGTATCGCTGATCTCGCCGGGGGACTCGAAGATCGGCTCCGCCACTGCGTTGAGCGCGCGCAAGCAGGCATTGCCGTAATTGCGGATGAAGATCGCCGCCGAGCGTCCCGTGGCGTGATAGCCGATCTGTGGCTCGGACTCGAGCACGGTGACCGACGCCCCGGCGCGGGCGCATTCCGCCGCGGCGCTGATCCCGGCGATGCCGCCGCCGATCACGAGGATATCGGTCACGTCGCGGCCGCTTCGAACCCGGTGAGCGCGGCGGTCAGGTTCTGACCCAGTTCCTCGCAGAGATACCCACCCTCCTGCACGAACAGCGTCGGCAGGCCCAGCCCGGCAATCGCCGCCCCGATGCGCGCGAAACCCGGCGTGGTGATCGCCAGTCCCTGAAACGGATCACCCTCATAGGCGTCAAGGCCAAGCGCCACGACAACCGCATCGGCCCCGAAATTCGTGATCCGCTCCAGCGCCCGGTCGAGCGTGCCGAGATACGCGTCATCTCCGGTGCCACGCGGCAGCGGCAGGTTGAGGTTGCTTCCCATGCCCGGCCCGGACCCACGCTCGTCGGCATGGCCCCAGAAGAACGGGTAGAACCGCGCCGGGTCGGCATGGATCGAGACGGTCAGCACGTCCGGGCGCGTGTAGAAAATGCCCTGCGTGCCGTTGCCGTGATGCACATCCACATCAAGGATCGCCACACGCAGGCAGAGCCCGCGCAACCGGTCCGAGGCGATGGCCGCGTTGTTGAGAAAGCAGAACCCCCCCGCGAGATCGCTGAACGCATGGTGTCCCGGCGGACGACACAGCGCATAGGCGGCGCGGTCGCCGCCCGCCACAAGATCGGCCGCGGAGACGGCGCTTTGCGCGCCCCAATAGGCGGCCTCCCATGTGTGCGCGCCGATGGGGCAGGCGGTGTCGGCCTGATGGTAGCCGGCCTGCCCGGCCGCGGATTTGGGGTAGCTGTCGCTGCGATTGGCGGGGTGGATGTTGGGGATCACCTCTTCGCCACCGCCTTCGATGCGCTGCCAGCGTGTGTAGATGTTGCGCAGGAACGTCACGTATTCCGGCGTGTGGACGGCGGCGATCGGCCCAAGCCCTGCATCCTGCGGCGTGATGAACTCACAGCCGGCGGCCTTGGCCCCGTCGGTCAGCCGCGCGATGCGCGTCGACTGTTCCGGGCTTGGCTTCGTCACGCCGTTGGCCATGAAATACTGCGGCTCGTGCCGCCATTGGCGGTCGTCGAAAACGGCTTTCATTCCATCTCTCCTGTCCTGCAGGATGCGCGGTCAGATCGCCGTCGCATCCGCCCCCTTCAGCCCCAACAACTCGCGCGCGCGGTCGGGGCCGGCGACCTCTCGTCCCATGGCCTCGACGATGCCGCGTACCTTGGTGACCTGCGCGGCGTTGGAGCGTGCCAGTTCGCCGCGCGCGATCATCAGGCTGTCTTCCAGCCCGACCCGCACATGCCCGCCCATGGCCGCCGACTGTGCCGCCATCGGCATCTGATGCCGACCCGCGGCCAGAACCGAGAACATGTAATCCGTCGCGAACAGCTTGTCGGCAAGGCGCACCATGTGGGTCAGGTTCTCGGGGTCCGGCCCCATGCCGCCCAATACGCCAAAGACGAACTGGATGAAATAGGGCGGGGTGATCAGGCCGCGATCCGCGAAATGGCGCAGCATGTAAAGATGGCTCAGGTCGTAGCACTCGAACTCGAACCGCGCGCCGCGCTCCTGTCCCAGCTCGGTCAGGATGCGGGCGATGTCGCGCGGAGTGTTGCGGAACACCAGATCGTCGGAGCCCTCCAGAAAGGGCTTTTCCCAGTCGTGCTGCCAGTCGGTGATGCGCTCGGCCATCGGGTAGAGCGCGAAATTCATCGTACCCATGTTGAGCGAGGCCATCTCGGGTGCGGCCTCTTTCGCGGCCGCGAGGCGGTCATCGAGGCTCATCACCGCGCTGCCCCCCGTGGACAGGTTCAGCACCGCGTCGCATTCGTCTTTCAGCCGTGGCAGGAAAGCGCGGAAATGGGCCGGATCGGCCGAGGGTCGCCCGGTTTCGGGATCGCGCGCGTGCAGATGCAGGATCGCCGCACCCGCTTCGGCCGCCTCGATGCCGGCGCGCGCGATCTGGTCGGCGGTCACCGGCAGATGCGGCGACATCGACGGCGTGTGAATCGAGCCGGTGAGCGCACAGGTGATGAGGATCTCGCGCATGATGCCGTCACATGGCCCGGCGCATAGCGGGGCGGATCTCGGTGGTGAACGCCGTCAAGGAGGCGTCGAGCATGTCGGTGATCTCGTCGAGATGCCGCTCGGTCACGATCATCGGCGGGGCGACGATGATGTGATCGCCTTCGACCCCGTCACGGGTGCGGCGGGAATAGACGATCAGCCCCGTCTCATAGGCGATCTGCACGAACCGGTCGAACGCACGCAGATGTTTCGGCAGCGGGGCCTTGGTGCTGCGGTCGGCCATGAACTCGAACGCCGTCAAAAGGCCCATGCCACGCACGTCGCCGATGATCTCATGACGCTGCATGAGGCCGTGCAGGCGGTCTTTCAGCCTTGCCCCCATGGTTGCTGCGTTGCCCACCAGATCCTGCCGCTCGATCTCGTCGATCACGGCCAGACCGGCGGCACAGGCCAGCGGATTGCCCGCATAGGTGAACCCGTGCAGGAAGCCGCCCGCATCGAGCACGGCCTCGACCAGCCGCTCATGGGCCACCATCGCGCCAAGCGGCACGTATCCGGCGGCGAAGCCCTTGGACATCACGATGATATCCGGTTCGAGACCCCAATGCTCGGCGGCAAGGAATTTCCCTGTGCGCCCCGCACCGGTCATCACCTCGTCGAGAATGAACAGCACGCCGTATTTGCGGCAGATCTCCTGCACCCGCTCCATGTAGCCCCGGGGTGGCACCAGCGCGCCGGTCGAGGCCCCGCCGATCGGCTCCACGATGAAGGCCAGCACGCTGTCGGGGCCTTCGGCGAGGATCTTCGCCTCGAGCATGTCGGCATAGTGGTGCCCCGTCGCCTCGAGATCGGGATCCAGCCCGTCGAGATAGGCGCGCGGGGCCGGCACCTTGGGCATCGCCTGCATCATCGGCGCGAAGGGCTCGGTCAGCGGCGCATAGGAGGTGATCGACAAGGCCCCCAGAGTGCAGCCGTGATAGGATGGTGCGCGGCTGATGATTTTCCAGCGGGATCCCTCGCCGAGGGCCAGTGCATATTGGCGGGCAAGTTTCATCGCCGACTCCACCGCCTCGGATCCGCCCGAGACGAAGAACACTCGGTTCAGATCTTCGGGGCAGAGTGCTGCGGTCTTGGCGGCGAGTTTTTCCGACGCCTCGGTCTCGAAATGCAGGCGGTAGCCGAAGGTGGCTTTCTCCATCTGGTGGCGCATCGCCTCGAGGACGTTCTCGTTGGAATGGCCGATATTGCAGACCATCGCGCCCGAGGAGCCGTCCAGATAGCGCTGCCCGTCCACATCCCACATGTAGACGCCGCGCGCCTGATCCAGAACCGGTTTGCGGTCACGGCCCTGATAGAACAGATGCGATTTCGGTCTGGTCATGGCACTCATCCCGGCAGCGCCGCGCAATCTTGCGGGCGCAGGTGCAGATGCACCTCGGCACCCTGCGCAAAGGGGCGTTCGTCGATCATGTTGATGGCCTGAAGCTGCGCGTCGCCGGCGCGCACGAAATAGCGCACCGCCTGTCCCTGATAATCCACCGTCTCGACCGTGGCGGGCACCGAGATCACCCCCTCGGGGGCCGGACCCTTCGCCAGAAGCAGCTTTTCGGCCCGAACCACCAGCTTGGCCGCGCCGGTGCCGGTCAGGTTGGGGGCCTTGGCGGCGGGCACCTGCAGCCGCCCGAACGTGGCCTCCTCGAGCATCACGACCTCGCCGTGGTCGGTGCATTTCGCCGTCAGGATGTTGGACGCGCCAAGGAAATTGGCGACGAATTCCGAGGCGGGCGTGTTGTAGACTTCCTCGGGTTTGCCGACCTGTTCCACCCGGCCCTCGGACATCACGACGATCAGGTCCGACATCGCGAGCGCCTCGGACTGGTCATGCGTGACGAAAACGGTGGTCACGCCGATGCGCTCCTGAATGCGCTTGAGCTCGACCCGCATGTCTTCGCGCAGGTTGGCGTCGAGCGCCGAGAGCGGCTCGTCGAGCAACAGCACGTCTGGCTCGATCACGATGGCGCGGGCCAGTGCGATGCGCTGCTGCTGGCCACCCGACAGTTCCTTGGGATAGCGGTCGCCCATATGCGGCAATTGCACAAGATCCAGCGCCGCCTGCACCTTGCCGGGGATCTCTGATTTCGGGATATCGCGGTACTTGAGGCCAAATGCCACGTTCTCGGACACCGTCTTGTGCGGGAAAAGCGCGTAGTTCTGAAAGACGAGGCCAAGGTTGCGCTTGTGGATCGGCACGTCGTTGACGCGTTTGCCGCCGATCAGGATCTCGCCCTCGGTCGGGTCCAGAAGCCCCGCGATCATCCGCAGGTTCGTCGTCTTGCCACAGCCCGACGGGCCGAGCAGCGTCAGAAACGCGCCCTCGGGGATCTCCAGCGTCGTGCGGTGCACGGCCGTGAGGGTGCCGAAACGCTTGACGATGTCTTTCAGGGTGACGGCGCTCATCGGCGGTCTCCTTTGGAGGCGGCCCGCCCCGATTGATGCCGGGGCGGGCGACGGATCAGTAGCCGCGCTGCACGCGGCTGAAGGTCTCGGACCACTCGGCCTCGTTGCCGTTCCAGTAGTTCGGATCGGCGAAGGTCAACGAGGCCAGCGTGCCCTCCGGGTCATAGGCCGGCAGGGTCGGGATCTTGTCGCCGAGATCGACCTTGGTCCCGTCGAGCGCGGGCGGATAGTTCTGCCCCTCGGCCACTGCGATGGAGGTTTCCGGCGCGAGCATGAAGTTCAGAAGCTCCTCACAGGCCTCGACCGGGCTGCCCTTGATCACGTGCAGGCATTCCTGCCACGCGAAGCTGCCGGGCGCGTCGTAATAACCGATATCGTGGCCCTCCTGTTGCAGCGCCGCGATGCGGCCCGACCAGCCTTCGGTGACGTGGATCTCTTCCTCGGCCAGAAGGCTCATCAACTCGGCCCCCGAGGACCAGTATTTCAACGCCAGATCGCGGTGGCTGCGGATCGCGTCCCAGACGGCCTCCATGTCCTGGATGTCGTTGGGGTCCTGGTCCGTCTGCAGCGCGCCGTACCAGATGCGCGTGCGCCAGTCGGACCAGCCGCCGATCTTGTCCTTGTGGGCCTCGTCGATCAGGATCGAGGCGCCCTTCTCCTTCATCTCCTCGTCGGAGATGTACTTGCGGTTATAGGCCAGCCCCGTCGTGCCGTAATTGTACGGGACAGCCGACAGGTAATCGGGCGTCACGCGGCGATAGGCGTCGGTCAGCGTGTCCATCACCAGCGACATGTTGGGGATATTGTCGAGGTTCAGCTCGACCGTCAGACCGAAATTGACGTAGCGGGCATAGTCGAACACGCCCGACAGGTGCGCGACGTTATACGCACCCTCCTGGCTGGAGCGGACCTGCGCGAGGTATTCGTCGCCCCCCGAAAACGTGCCGTCTTCGACCTCGATGCCGGTTTGCTCGGTATAGGGCCGGAACGCGTGTTCGCGGAACGCTTCCGAGACGACACCGCCCCAGCCGTCGAAACGGACCTTGCTCACCTCCTGCGCGCGGGCCATGCGGGCGAAGGGCGTCTGCACCCCGTAGGCCAGACCCGCAGCGCCGATCAGGCCCAGAAAATTGCGCCGGTCCAGATCGCCGTTGCGGTAGCGCTCCAGCAGGCGTTCGTATCTTTTGCCGTTATCCATCTGTCAGTTCTCCTTGTTGAGGTTTGTGGCGGTTCTCACGTGCCGCCTTTCATGGCGAGTTTCCGGGCCACCGCCGCACCCAATAGCGGCAGGCCCACGGTCAGCACGATCATCACCGTGCCGAGCGCGTTGATCTCGGGGCTGATCGAATTGCGCAGCATCGAGAAGATCTGCGTCGGCACCGTTTCCACCCCGCCGGGCTTCCAGAACAGGGTGCCGGTGATGTCGTCGAAACTGATGGTGAAGGCGAACAGCGCGCCGGCGGCCACGGCCGGAAGCATCAGGGGCAGCGTGACGGCAAAGAAGGTCTGCACCGGCGAGGCGCCGAGGCTGAGCGCCGCCTCTTCCACGTCGCGCTTGATCGACACCAGCCGCGCCTGCACCACGAGGATCACGAAGGGCAGCGTGAAGATCACGTGACCGGCGAGCAACAGCGCAAAGCTCTTGCCGATGCCCAGCCAGTTGAGAAACAGCAGCAGCGCCACGGCCAGCACCACCTCGGGTACCAGTATGGGCGCGATGAGCAGCGTGCTGATCGTGTTGCGCCACGGCACGTTGTAGCGCACCAGCGCGAGGCTCGCGAGGATGCCGAGGGTGGTGGAAATCACCGCCGTCATCAGCCCCAGCACCAGCGAGGTTCGAAACGCCCGCATCACCGCGTCGTTGTTCCACAATTCCCCGAACCAGCGCAGCGACAGGCCGGTCATCGGGAAACTGCCGAACTGGTTGGCGTTGAACGAGAGCAGCACCACCACCGCCACCGGCAGGAACATGAAGCCGTAGACCAGTACGGTCCAGATGCGGATCGCCTGCCAGCCCATCAGCCGAGCCCCTTTGCCAGTTGGGACAGGCCGAGATAGCGGTTGTAGATCGCCACAAGGATGCCCAGCACGATCAGCAGCAGCAGCGACAGCGCCGATCCAAGCGGCCAGTTGAGCTGCGTGATGATCGCCTCGTAGACCAGATTGGCGAACATCGCGTCGCGCGGCCCGCCAAGGATGATCGGCGTGATGTAGGTGCCCGCCCCCAGCACGAAGCACAGCAGCCCGCCCGCCGCGAGACCGGGCAGCGACAGCGGCAGAGTCACTTGCGTGAACGCCTGCCACCGCGTCGCGCCGAGGGAATTCGCCGCGGCCTCGAGATTGGTGTCGATGCCTTCAAGGCTGACATAGACGTTGAGCACCATGAAGGGCAGCAGGAAATGCACGAGGCCAAGGATCACCGTCGCCTCGTTATACAGCATCTGGATCGGTTGATTGATGATCCCCAGAGACATCAGCAACGTATTGAGCGCGCCCGACGTGCCGAGGATGTTGATCCAGCTCATCGTGCGGATGATGTAGCTGATCCAGAAGGGCAGCATGAGAAGCAGTAGCAGGATCAGCTTGTTGCCCTTGGACCGGGCGATGAAATACGCCGCCGGATAGCCCATCAGCCCACAGACGATCGTGGTGATCGCCGCGATTTTCAGCGTGTTCAGAAGGATGTCGCGATAGAACCGGTCGGACAACGCCTTTTGCCAGTTGTCGAGATAGAACCCGACCGTGTCCGCCCCGATGGCCGAGCGCAGCCAGAACGAATAGACCACGATGAACATCAGCGGGATGATCAGAAGGAACAGCACCGCGGCCAGGGCCGGCGAGAGCAGTATCCACGGCTGTCTTGCCTCACGGGCTTCGACCGACATCCATCTCCCTTTCGCATGCACCCGTCATCTGCGGGCTTGCCCTGAGGGTGCAAAGCGGGCACTCATTAATCAAATAGATAATTGGAATTGTGACAATAGATGAAATCTATGGCCATGCGCGACAGCCCCGAACGCATCATGCGCGAGATGGACTGGAACCTGTTGCGCAGCTTCGTGACGCTGGCGCAGTCGCGGTCGGTCACGGATGCCGCGCATCGCCTTCGCCTGACGCAGCCTTCGGTCTCCACTGCCTTGAAAAGGCTCGAGGATCGTGTCGGCAAGCGCCTGATCAACCGGTCGCCGGGGCGGTTCGAGCTGACCGAGGCCGGCGAGGTCCTCTATCGCGAGGCGCTGGAGATCCAGGGGTCGATCCTGCGGCTGTCGACCCTGATGCGCGACATGACGGACGAGGTGACGGGGCATGTCCGCCTCGCGCTGGCCAGCCATGTGGTCTGCCCGCTTTTTGATCAGGTGCTCGCGGAATTCCACACCGAGAACCCGCGCGCCACCCTGTCGATAGAAGTGCATTCCTCGGCACAGGCGATCGAGTCGGTCTCGGCGCGGGCCGCGTCGCTGGCGATCTGCCTCGTGCATCAGCGCAACCCCAAGCTCGAATATCTGCGGCTCTACCGCGAGTTTTTCGGACTTTTCTGTGGTCCACCGCATCCGCTTTTCGGGCGCGGTGATCTGACCCGCGCCGATCTCGCCGGGCAAAGCGCCGTCAGCTTCGAGACCGACCGCTTACAGGATGCGCTGAAGCCGGTGACGCTGATGCGTGCGCAGGCGGAACTGGGCGACCGGATCATCGCCACGTCGAGCCATCTCGAAGAGGTGCGGCGCATGATCATCGCCGGGCTGGGCATCGGGCCGCTGCCGCTGCATGTCGCGACGCGGGACATCCGAGACGGGCTGCTCTGGCAATTGCCGCCCTATGATCAGACTGCACCCGTGGACGTGCATGTGGTCTGGAACCCGCAAGCCGCGCTGAACCGGGCGGAGCAGTCCCTGTTGAGCCGTCTGTCGCAGCGCATCCACGCCACCCCGATGGAGGCGCGCACCTATCGCTGATCGGGGTAAAGCGATGGTCTGAACCCTTGCACCTGTGGTGCGACCGGGTACAAGGTCGGGATGTCCAGACGGCCAAGGGATCCTCGATGTCGATTGCACTGATCATTCTGGCGGCGGGCAAGGGGACGCGGATGAAATCCGACCTGCCAAAGGTCCTGCACGAGATCGGCGGCGCCCCGATGCTGGTGCATGCCGTGCAGGCGGGCCGGACGCTCGACCCCGATCATGCGGTGATCGTCGCGGGGCACGGGGCCGATGCCGTCGCGGCGGCGATGCGGGACGATGACCCGGCGGTGCGGATCGTGCTGCAAACCGATCAGCTGGGCACCGCCCATGCCGTCGCGCAGGCCCGGCCGGAACTGGAGGGGTACGAGGGCGACGCGCTGGTGCTTTACGGCGACACGCCCTTCATCCGCCCCGAGACCTTGCGCCGGATGGCCGATGCGCGGCGCGCGCATGACATCGTCGTGCTGGGATTCGAGGCCGCCGATCCGGGGCGCTACGGGCGGCTGGTGGTCGAGAACGGCACGTTGGAGCGAATCGTCGAGTTCAAGGACGCCACCCCGGCCGAGCAGGCGATCACGCTGTGCAACAGCGGCGTGGTGATGGCGTCCGCCCCCGTGCTGTTCGATCTGATCGCGCAGGTCGGCAACGACAACGCCTCGGGCGAATATTACCTCACCGATATCGTGGGGCTGGCGCGCGCACAGGGTCTGTCGGCCACCGCCGTGACCTGCGCCGAGGTCGAGACCATGGGCATCAACAGCCGCGCCGAGCTGAGCGTCGCCGAGGCGGCGTTTCAGGCACGCAGGCGCGCCGAGGCGCTGGAGAACGGCGTCACGCTGGTCGCGCCCGATACCGTGCATTTCGCCCATGACACGTATCTCGGTCGCGATTGCCTGATCGAGCCGAACGTGATCTTCGGGCCCGGCGTCACAATCGAGACCGGCGCGCGGATCCGGGCGTTTTCGCATCTCGAAGGCTGTCACGTGGCGCGCGGCGCGATCGTGGGGCCTTACGCCCGCCTGCGTCCGGGCACCGAACTGGCCGAGGATACCCGGATCGGCAATTTCGTCGAGGTCAAGCAGGCGCTCATCGGCGAGGGCACCAAGGTCAACCATCTCAGCTATATCGGCGATGCCGAGATCGGGCGCGACAGCAATATCGGCGCGGGCACGATCACCTGCAATTACGACGGCGTGATGAAGCACCAGACCCGGATCGGGGATCGCGTGTTCATCGGATCCGACACGATGCTGGTCGCCCCGGTCTCGGTGGGTGACGACGCGATGACCGGATCGGGCTCGGTCATCACCCGCGACGTGGCCCCCGGCGCGCTCGCCATCGCGCGCGCGCCGCAGGTCGATAAACCCGGCCTTGCGCGCAAATTGCTGGACATGTTGCGGGCCAGAAAGGCCCAAAGGGACAAGGAGCGCGGATAATGTGCGGAATCGTCGGGGTCCTGAGCACGCATGAAGCGGCACCGATGCTGCTGGATGCGCTCAAGCGGCTGGAATATCGCGGCTATGACAGCGCCGGGATCGCCACGCTGAATGACGGGCGGCTGGACCGCCGCCGCGCCGTGGGCAAGCTGGTCAACCTTTCGGATGCGCTGGTGCACCAGCCGCTGGCGGGCAAGGCGGGGATCGGCCACACCAGATGGGCCACGCATGGCGCACCGACGGAGGCCAACGCGCACCCCCACAAGGCCGGTCCGGTGGCTGTGGTGCATAACGGCATCATCGAGAATTACCGCGAGTTGCGCGCCGAACTGGCCGAGGCCGGGTTCGGCCACGAGACCGACACCGACACCGAGACCGTCGCGCTTCTGGCGCATCAATTCATGTCGCAGGGCATGGATGCCGAGGCCGCGGCGCGCGCCACGATCGCGCGACTCGAGGGGGCCTACGCGCTGTGCTTTCTGTTCGACGGGCACCCCGATCTGCTGATCGCCGCCCGCAAGGGCAGCCCGCTGGCCATCGGCCATGGCACGGCCGATGGCGAGGGCGAGATGTTCGTGGGCTCGGATGCGATAGCTTTAGGCTCGATGACCGACCGCATCACCTATCTCGAAGAGGGCGATCTCGCGGTAGTGACGCGGCAGGGCGTGACCGTGACGGATGCGCAGGGCGATACCGTGGAGCGGCCCGTCAAGACCATAGAAAGTCATCATGCCCAGATCGACAAGGCCGGACACCGACACTTCATGGCCAAGGAGATCGCCGAACAGCCGCTGGTGATCGGCACCGCCCTCAGCCATTACCTCACCGAGGATGGCCGCGATATCGTGCTGCCCGGCGGCGCCCCGGATTTCGCCGGGATCGAGCGCATGAGCCTCGTCGCCTGCGGCACCGCGTTCTATGCCTGCCTCACCGCCAAATACTGGTTCGAGCAACTGGCGGGCCTGCCCGTGGATGTCGATATCGCGTCCGAGTTTCGATATCGCGAACCGCCCGTCACCAAGGGCACCGCGGCGCTCTTCGTCAGCCAGTCGGGCGAGACCGCCGACACCCTCGCAGCATTGCGCTATTGCAAGGATCGTGCGGGTCAGGTGCTGTCGGTGGTCAATGTTCCCGAAAGCTCGATCGCCCGCGAAAGCGATCTGGCCCTGCCGATTCTCGCCGGGGTCGAAATCGGCGTCGCCTCGACCAAGGCGTTCACCTGCCAGTTGACGGTTCTGTTGCTGCTGGCCCTCAAGGCCGGACACGCGCGCGGGCATATCGACGACACGCGGCTGGCCGACATGCTGTCGCAACTGCGCAGCCTGCCGGCCACGTTCAACACCGCGATGGAGATCGACCACGACATCCGCGCGGTGGCGCGCGATCTGTCGACGGCGCAAAGCGCGCTTTTCCTGGGGCGTGGGCTGATGTATCCGCTGGCGCTCGAAGGGGCACTGAAGCTCAAGGAAATCAGCTATATCCATGCCGAGGGCTACGCCTCGGGCGAGCTCAAGCACGGGCCGATCGCGCTGATCGACGAGACCATGCCGGTGATTGTCATGGCCCCCCATGACGGGATTTTCGACAAGACCGTATCGAACATGCAGGAGGTCATGGCGCGCGGCGGGCAGATCCTGCTGATCTCGGACGCGAGGGGCGTCGCGGCGGCAGGCACCGACACATGGCGCACCATCACCCTGCCGGAAGTCCATCCCGTGCTCGCGCCGATCCTGTTCGCCCTGCCCGCGCAGCTGCTGGCCTATCACACGGCCATCGCCAAGGGCACCGATGTCGATCAGCCCCGCAATCTGGCGAAATCGGTGACGGTGGAATGAGTAGGGTGGAATGAGGGCGGCGGCGATCCGGTTCAGATGGCGTCGGCGTGGATCTCGGGCCAGCGACGGTCGGCCTCCACGATGAAATCGGCGGTATCGGCCTGCCAGCGGGCCTGAATGTCATCGTTGTAGTTCAGATAGAGCTTGCCATCGACAATCGCCCAGTTGCGGGCCTGCGTGGAATAGAGCTTGCCTTTCTCCGCAACGGCCCAGGCACAAAAGCCACCATATTGCGGGGCGTAGCGGTCCGGCTCTGCGGCAAAGCTGTCACGGTTCTGCGCGGTTGCGAAATGCCATGTCGCACCGTTCCACTCGAACGCATGCCGCGCCTTGCCCTGCACCGGCCGGTTGTCGACGAAATAGGCGACCGGATCCGTGCCCCCGAGCGCCACGCCGTCCGGCGCATAGACCGGTGCGGCTGTCAGTTCTTCGAAGCCGCCGAAAAACCGTTGCGCCGCGTAGGCCGCGCCCGCACCCAGAACGAGCACCCCCGCCGTCGTCACCACATAGCGTCGTGTCAGTCGCGTCATCGACCCCTCCCCGATATGTTTACGACGGTACACGACCCGACCACACACCGCCAAATCACGAAATCGCGTGGCATGTGACATCCCGCTCGGGCCACCATTGCCATTCGGGCATGACTTCCCCTAGAACGATGTCGCCGCAGTCCCTTTGAGAAGGCCCTCGCCATGTCCGATCCCGCGCCGTTCCTGTCCAGCTTTCACACGGTCGAGGAGGGCTGGATCGACTATAACGGTCACATGAACATGGGCTATTACACCGTCCTGTTCGACCGCTGCGCCGATGAGGCCTTTGCCGAAATGGGCTTTGGCCCCGACTACGTGGCGAGCCGCAACCTCACGACCTTCAGTGCCGAGTTCCACATCCGGTATCTGCGCGAGGTGAAACTCGGCGACCGGATGCACAGCACGTTCCACCTGCTCGATCACGACACCAAGCGATTCCATTCGTTCCAGGAGCTTTATCACGAAGACGGCTGGCTGGCCGCCACCGGCGAAGGGCTGACGCTGCATGTCGATCTGGGCGGGCCGCGCGTCGCGCCGATGCCCGAGGATGTACAGGCCCGGGTCGCGGCGATGGCGCAGGCCCATGCCAGCCTGCCGACGCCCGAGGGCGTGGGGCGCAGGATCGGCATTTCGCGCAAGGGATAAAGGGCTCAGACCGGCTTGGCCTCGGGGCGCGGGGCCAGCACGCCGAGGGGCTTGCGCACCTTCTCGCGCAGCCCCGGACCGCCCGGCGCCTGCACCCGCTTTGTCGCCTCCACGACGAGCACGCCGCCCGCCATCGCCAGCGACAGCCGCGCGCCCATCTTTTCCCACATCCCGGCCGTCTTGCGCCAGAGCGGTCTTTCCGAGGGTGGCTGAAACAGGCATGTGGCGTGCCGCTCGGGCAGGAATTCGTGCAGTTTCAGCTGATTTTCAAGCTGTGTCTGGCTGTAGGGCCGGCCAAAGCCGAACGGCGTGCGATCCGACCGCGACCAGAGCCCGGCCCGGTTCGGCACGATGAAAAGCGCCGATCCCCCCGGCCCCAGAACCCGCCAGCATTCGGTCAGCAACGCACCGGGGCGTTCCGACGTCTCCAGCCCGTGCACGACCAGCAGCTTGTCGACATGGCCGGTCTCGATGGGCCACATCGTCTCTTCGCACAGCACGGAAATGTTGGGCATGCCCTGCGGCCAGCCGATCACGCCCTGCGGCCCCGGCATCAGCCCCACGACCCGGCGCGAGTCGGCCAGATAGGGGCGCAGGAATGGCACCGCGAAGCCGAAACCGGCCACGGTCTGCCCGTGCGCCTCGGGCCAGAACGTCGCGATCTGCTCGCGGAGGGTTTTCTGCACCGCGCGCCCGAGCTCGCTGCGGTAATAGAAATTTCGCAGGTCCTGTACGTCCAGATGCATTGCGGAGAGGCCCGTTATCGGTCAACGTGAGTGTACTAGCACTATCTGGCGAGTTGGAAAATCCCATGCCACTGCAAATCGTGACCGTTCCCTGCCTGTCGGACAATTACGCCTTCCTGGCGCATGATCCGGCCACCGGCGCGACGGCGGTCATCGACGTGCCCGAGGCCGGGCCCATCCTCGCGGCGCTCGAGGCGCGGGGCTGGACGCTTTCGGACGTGTTGCTGACGCATCATCACTGGGATCACGTCGACGGCCTGTCGGAGCTTCTGGCGAAAGCGCCCGCGCGCGTGATCGGCGCGGCCGCCGATGCGCACCGCCTGCCCGCCCTCGATGTCGCGCTCGAGATCGGCGACACCGTTCGAATCGGCGCCGAAGAGGGCGAGGTCATGGATGTCTCGGGGCACACGGTCGGACATGTCGCCTTCCACTTCCCCCAAAGCCGGGTCGCGTTCACCGCCGACAGCCTGATGACCCTGGGATGTGGCCGGGTGTTCGAGGGAACGATGGCGCAGATGCATGACAGTCTTGGCAAGCTGGCCGATCTGCCGCCGGACACGGTGATATGTTCGGGTCATGAATATACCGAGAAGAACGCGAAATTCGCCTTGACCGTTGATCCCGGGAACCCGAAGCTTATCTCGAGAGTAGCCGAGGTTACCAGACGACGCAGCGCGGGCGAGCCGACGGTGCCCTCCACGCTGGCTGAAGAACTTGAGACGAATCCGTTCCTGCGCGCCACCGATCCGGACATTCAGGGCCATCTCGGGATGGTCGGTGCCGACCCGGCCGAGGTGTTCGCCGAAATACGTGCGAGAAAGGACCGTTTCTGAGGCGCATGTGATGGAAATATCATGCGTTCGCTTGAAAACTGAGCCGGTTTGACGAAAAAATCCTTGAAGCGCGGTCGGTATCGACCAAACTTTAAGAATATGAGGCCAAGGATTGGGGCAGCACGCCCCGCCCAAGATCAGAAGGAGCACGACCGTGCCTTCATTCTCGAACACACTCGAACAGGCAATCCATGCGGCTCTGGCGCTGGCCAACGCGCGCCGGCACGAATTCGCGACGCTGGAACATCTTCTGCTTGCTCTCGTCGATGAACCCGACGCATCCCGCGTGCTCAAGGCATGCAGCGTCGAGACCGAGGAATTGCGCACCACGCTGGTGGAATTCATCGACAACGATCTCGCCAACCTAATGACCGATATCGACGGGTCCGAGGCGGTGCCGACCGCCGCCTTCCAGCGGGTGATCCAGCGCGCAGCGATCCATGTGCAATCCTCGGGCCGGACCGAGGTGACCGGGGCCAATGTGCTGGTCGCGATCTTTGCCGAGCGCGAATCGAACGCCGCATATTTCCTTCAGGAACAGGACATGACCCGCTACGACGCGGTGAATTTCATCGCCCATGGCGTGGCCAAGGACCCGGCATTCGGGGAATCGCGCCCGGTGACGGGGGCCACGGACATGGATGAGGACGCCACATCCAAGCACGGCGAATCCGACGCGGTCGAGGCCGGCGATTCGGCGCTCGCAAAATACTGTGTGGATCTCAACGAAAAGTCCCGGACGGGCGATGTCGATCCGCTGATCGGGCGCGACACCGAGGTCGAGCGCTGCATCCAGGTGCTGTGCCGCCGGCGCAAGAACAATCCCATCCTCGTCGGCGATCCCGGCGTCGGCAAGACGGCGATCGCCGAAGGTCTGGCGCTCAAGATCGTCAAGGGCGCCACGCCCAAGGTGCTGTCGCGCACGACGATCTATTCGCTCGACATGGGGGCACTGCTTGCCGGCACGCGCTATCGCGGCGATTTCGAGGAGCGTCTCAAGGCCGTGATGAACGAGCTTGAGAAACATCCCGATGCAGTGCTTTTCATCGACGAGATTCACACCGTGATCGGTGCCGGAGCGACCTCGGGCGGGGCCATGGATGCCTCCAACCTGCTCAAGCCCGCCCTGCAGGGCGGCAAGCTGCGCTGCATGGGGTCGACCACCTACAAGGAGTATCGCCAGCATTTCGAAAAGGATCGCGCCCTGTCGCGCCGGTTCCAGAAGATCGACGTGGTCGAGCCGACCGTCGAGGACACGATCAAGATCCTCAACGGGCTCAAGCCGTATTTCGAGGATCATCACAGCGTCAAGTTCACCAATGAAGCGATCCGCACCGCGGTGGACCTCTCGGCGCGCTACATCAACGACCGCAAGCTGCCCGACAAGGCCATCGATGTCATCGACGAGGCCGGTGCGGCCCAGCATCTCGTGGCCGCGTCCAAGCGGCGCAAGTCGATCGGTGTGAAAGAGATCGAGAATGTGGTCGCCAAGATCGCCCGCATCCCGCCCAAGAACGTCTCGAAAAACGACGCCGAGGTGCTCAGGGATCTGGAAACCACGCTCAAGCGCTCCGTATTCGGGCAGGATGCCGCGATCACCGCCCTCAGCTCTGCCATCAAACTGGCACGGGCCGGGCTGCGCGAACCCGAAAAACCAATCGGCAATTACCTCTTCACGGGCCCGACAGGTGTCGGCAAGACGGAAGTGGCGAACCAGCTTGCCGGCACGCTCGGGGTCGAACTGCTGCGCTTCGACATGTCGGAATACATGGAAAAGCACGCGGTCAGCCGTCTGATCGGGGCACCGCCGGGCTATGTCGGGTTCGATCAGGGTGGCCTGTTGACCGATGGCGTGGACCAGCACCCGCATTGCGTGCTGCTGCTCGACGAGATCGAAAAGGCTCATCCGGATGTGTTCAACATCCTCTTGCAGGTGATGGATCACGGGACGCTGACCGATCATAACGGCCGCCACGTGGATTTCCGGAATGTCATCCTCATCATGACCTCCAACGCGGGGGCGATTGAGCTTGCGAAATCCGCGATCGGCTTCAATCGCGACCGCCGCGAGGGCGAGGATACGGCCGCGATCGAGCGGACGTTCACGCCGGAATTCCGCAACCGTCTGGATGCGGTGATTTCGTTCGGGCCGCTGCCGAAATCGGTGATCCTGAAAGTGGTCGAGAAATTCGTCCTGCAACTCGAAGCACAGCTTCTGGATCGTGACGTGACCATCGAGCTGAGCAAACCGGCCGCCGAATGGCTGGCTGAGAAGGGGTATGACGATAAGATGGGCGCACGTCCCCTTGGCCGTGTCATTCAGGAACACATCAAGAAACCGCTGGCCGAGGAGCTGCTTTTCGGCAAGCTCTCCAAGGGCGGGTTGGTCAAGGTTGGTGTGAAGGATGACAAGATCGAGCTCGAGATCGAAGGGCCATCCAACCGTCGCCTGTCCGGCAAAAAGAAGCCACCGCTTCTTACAGCCGAATAAGGGTCCGGCACACCATTTGCCAGAACGACAATCTGCGGCGGCCTTTACGGTCGCCGCATTTTTTTTGGGCCGGTCTCGCATCATCCGATCGCGACTTGGCGCGGGCCCATGCCGGACCGTCCGGGATTACATGAAACAATCGGGCGCGAGCGCGCGGTCGCGCAGCGCCCGACGCAGCCGTTCCAGCCCGCGTTCGCGCAGCTGGCGCACCCGTTCCCGCGAAATGCCAAAGCGCGACCCCAGCACGGCCAGCGTCGCAGGCGGATCGCTCAATACGGTCGCAACGACGATCTCACGCTCGCGGTCCGGCAGGTCGGCCAGCGTCTTGACCAGGACATGGCGCAACACATCCACGTCGAGAGGATGGATGCGATCGGACATGTCGTCGGTGGACGGGTCAGGGAGAAGCGCGATGCTCTCATCCCCGTCCGGCCCGGACGGGCGCACGTTCAGGGAATGATCGTTGACCGAAAGCTGCGCGCGCAGATCGACAAGGCGCTCGGGGCTGACATCGAGTGCTTCGGCAATGCGCCTTTCGGCCTCGACGCCGTCGATCCCGTCATCATTCGACAGTTCGGCATCGAGACGCGACAGATGCGCCGCCGCCTTGCGTATCTGCGGCGAGTTGGGACGCCGCACGACAGACATGTTGGCGCGCCGGTAGGCCTGGATTTCGGCCCTGATCCACCAGACGGCATAGGTCGCAAACCGGTTTCCGCGCGACGGGTCGAACCTGTCCGCAGCCTTCATCAGGCCAATATTGGCCTGCTGCACGAGATCGGGATCGGCCTCGCCAGACGCTGCGGAAACCCGCGCGGCACTGGCCGCGGCCAACGGTGCGAAGGCCCGGATGATCCGGTCAAGCGCGCGCCGGTCGCCCTGTTCCTGCCACGCCCGCAAAAGATCGCCCTCGTCCTTCGCGGACAGCATCCCCGCACGCGGCGCGCGGCGCGGTCCTGTCGTCCAGTTCATCACGGGTTTGTTCATCCGCACATCTCACATCATTTCGATTCGAAACTAAATCATCCGCCTGCCGCTTGTCAAAGTGATTTCGATTCCATATCTGTTTCGCATGATGGATGGATTGGGAACGGCACGCCGCATTGCCGAATTGTTGGTGCATCTCGGGCGCGCTGCGCGCCTCGAGGACACAAAGTCCCGGCTGACGGCGGCGCAATGGACCTGCCTGCGTTTCTTTGCCAATGCCAATGGCAGCACCCGCACGCCCTCCGGCTTCGCCCGGTTTCAGGCGACGACGCGCGGCACCGCCTCGCAGACCATCAAGACGCTGGAACAGCGGGGCCTGATCGTTCGGCACAAATCGGCCACTGACGGGCGCAGCGTGCGCTTCGATCTGACGCAAAACGGCGAGGCCATGCTGGCCGAGGATCCGTTGCGCGACCTTGTCGGCAGCATCGGTGATCTGGCCCCCGACCAGCGCACGGACCTGCTGGAGGCGCTGTCGCACCTGACCGCCTCGCTCGCCGGGGCCCGGCAGACGCGGGCCTTTGGCACCTGCCGCGACTGCACCCATTTCACACCCACGGGCGGCAGCGGCTATTGCGCCTGCATGGCCGTCGCGCTTGCGACCGACGAGATCGACAAGCTGTGCGCAAGCTATGACGGCCCCGTGCGCGCACCTCAACTGGAAGAAGGACAGCAGAATGACAGAGCGTGATCCGGGCGGCAGCCAAAGCCACCCCCGCATGATCGCAATCAGCAGCGGCAAGGGCGGCGTGGGCAAGTCCACCGTCACCGCCAACATCGCCGTCGCCATGGCCGAGGCCGGGCTGGCGGTCGGCGTCGTCGACGCTGATGTCTACGGCCCCTCGATCCCCGGCATGCTGGGCATTGCCACCGGCGAAAAACCCGGGATGTCGCCCAACGGCAAGGTGATCCCCGCGCAGGCGCATGGCGTCAAGCTGATGTCGATGGCCATGCTCAGCGCGGATGACGCGCCCGCGATCCTGCGCGGGCCGATGGTCACGAAATACCTGCAGATGTTCATCCGTCAGGTGGACTGGGGAACGCTGGATGTGCTGCTGCTCGACCTGCCGCCGGGCACCGGCGACATCCAGCTGACCCTCGCGCAAAGCTTTCCGCTGTCGGGCGCGGTGATCGTCAGCACGCCGCAGGATGTCAGCCTCAAGATCGCGCGGCGCGGCCTGCGGATGATGGAGCAGGTCAACGTCCCCGTGCTTGGCGTGATCGAGAACATGAGCGGGTTCACCTGCCCCTCTTGCGGGACGGTGACGGATATCTTCCATCAGGGCGGTGGCGAGGCCATCGCGCGGGATCTGGGCGTGGCCTTTCTGGGCAAGGTGCCGCTCGATCCCGCGGTGGTCGATTGCGGCGATGACGGGACACCGCTTCTGACGGCAGCCCCCGATGGCCCGGCCGCCGCCGCCTATCGCCGGATCGCCGCGACCCTTTCGACGGGGCGCGCGCCCGCCCCCGGAATCGCCACGCCCTTTACCTGGACGGTGGAGACCGGCGAGGGCAAGCCACTGGACGCGCCGCCCGGCGCGGATGGCCCGCCCGAGCGGCTGTTGTCGCTGGACCATGACGGGTCGGCGCTGGTCCTTGGCTGGGCCGATGGCCAGTCAAGCCGCCTTGCGCCCCGCGACCTGCGCATCGATTGTCCTTGCGCGAAATGCCGTGACGAGGTCACGGGCCAGCGTCTGCTCGCCCCTGATGCGGTGCCGCTCGACATCCGCCTGACACGCATCTGGAGCGTCGGGAACTACGCCCTCGGCCTCGCTTTCAGCGACGGGCACGATACCGGGATATACACGTTCAAGACCCTGCGCGCGATGCAGGATGTGGAGGTCGAAGATGTCTGAGACGTCACAGAAGCGCCGCATCCGCGCGCAGGCCTCGGCACGCGACGCCCGCGTGATGGGCTTCACGCTGGACACCCCGATCGCGACAGGCGGCACTGTCCGGTTCGACGGGCCTGACGAGGCCCCCTTGTCGCAAGCATTGTTCGCCCTGTCCGGGGTCGCGCGGGTCGATATCTCCGGTGCCACGATCTGGGTCCGCAAAGACGAGGGCGCGGACTGGACGAACCTGAAACCCGGTATCGCTTCGGCGATCCGGCAGGTGCTGGACGCGACCGACGCACCGCTCGGAGCGGGAGACACCGATCAGGATGCCGACACCGCCCTGCTGGCCCGCGTCGAGGCGCTTCTGGACAGCCAGGTCAACCCGGCGGTCGCGGCACATGGCGGGCGCATCGCGGTAGAAAAGGTCGAGGGTGGCACGGTCCATCTGCGCATGTCCGGCGGGTGTCAGGGTTGCGCGGCCTCGGCGGCCACCCTGCGCGACGGGGTGGAGCGGATGCTGCGCGCCGCGCTGCCGCAAATCCGCGACATCCGGGACGTGACCGATCACGACGCCGGGAGCGCGCCGTATTACACGCGCGACGACGGGCCCTCGCCGATGTTCGATCGTCCGGTGCCGCCGGGGGTGATCGACTGGCAGGACGGGCAGTTGATGGTCGATCCCGACTACCTCGCACCGCGCCTTGGCCTGACGCCCGAAGCGCTGCGCGCGGGTCTGCAAAACGGTGACGTGGTCGGTGTCACCGAAACCGGACAGGGCGAGGATGCGGGCAACACCCGGATCGTTCTGCGCAGCGCGACACGCGCCTGGGCCGCAGAGGTGCGCGCCGACGGCACCGCGCGCGAGATCCCCCCGCCCCGCTCGACCGAGGCCGCGGCCGACAAGGAACAGGATCTTGCAAAACGCGTGCGCGCGCATCTCGAAGGGCTGGACCACGACCAGACGCCGATCACCTATGGCACCCTCGCGCGGGGGCTCGGGCTGTGGTTGCCCGGCTCCGTGCGGCGCGTCACCCGCGCGCTGGAGATCACCATGCGCGAGGACGCCGCGGCGGATCGCCCCTTCATCGCGGCCCGTGTCGTCAGCCGTGGCGGCGACGGGCTGCCGGGGCGGGGGTTCTTCGATATGGCGCGCGGCCTGTCGCGCGGACCCGGACCCGGTGAAAGCGATCGTGACTTTCACGCGCGCGAAACCGCGCGTCTGGATCATGCGCCCGCCTGAGATCCGAAGGGCGACATCCCCGAATCTGCTCTCACGCGCCGCATCCGGACTGCGACACCCCAGACCGTCAGGAGGCCATGCCCCTTGAACTCTGCCCTGAATTTCCGCATCGTATTCATGAATGCGAATTTCAGGGGAGGACGAGGAAATGCCATTGACCAGACGCCACATCATGGGGGCCATGGGGGCGGGGGCGCTGTTCGGCTGGCCCGGTGCCGGGCGCGCCGCGACGGAAATGACGCTCGGCACGGCGCGAATCATCACGCTCAGCGACGGGCACCTGACGCTGCCCCGCGAGTTCATGCTCGGCGATCTCGATCCCGAAAAGGCCGGGCCGATCCTTGCCGAGCACGGCATCACCGGCGACATGCTCGAGCCGCCCTGCAACCTCACGCTCTACCAAGACGGCACCAATACGGTGCTTTTCGACGCGGGCTCCGGCTCGGGCTTCATGCCGAGTGCGGGCGAGCTTCGGTCGGCCCTCGATGCGGCAGGCGTTGCGCCCGACGATATCAGCCATGTGCTTTTCACCCATGGCCATCCCGATCATCTTTGGGGTCTGCTCGACGATTTCGACGAGCTGCTCTTTGCCAATGCCGCCCACATGATCGGACAGGTGGAATGGGACTACTGGACCGACCCCGACACCGTGGACACGATCGGCGAGGACCGCGCGAGCTTTGCCGTGGGCGCCGCCCGCCGTCTGGCCGCGATCGAGGACAGGATCGAGCGAATCGGCGACGGCGACGAAGTGCTGCCAGGCATCGTGGCCCACGCCACATTCGGTCACACCCCGGGGCACATGAGCTTCGAGATCAGGGCCGGGTCGGATGCGGTCATGGTGGTGGGCGATGCGATCGGCAATGACCACCTGGCCTTTGCGCGCCCCGACTGGCCGAGCGGCGCGGATCAGGACACCGAAACCGGGATCGCCACGCGGATGCGGTTGCTGGACATGCTGGCGACCGAGCAGATGCCGATGGTCGGCTTTCACCTGCCGGATGGTGGTCTTGGCCGGGTGGAGCGCGCCGACGGTGCCTACCGCTTCGTGCCGGAGGTGTGAGATGATGCGCGCCCTTCTGACCGCCGTCGCCCTTTTCGCAGCCTCGCCCACGTTGGCCAGCGAGGATATCGCCGACCAGTACCCCGAGTCGCTGCTCTACTCGAAACCGGTGGAGTTCATCCCCGGCATCTGGTCCGCCATCGGCGCCACCGCGCCCCCGACCTACGAGAATGCGGGCCACAACAACAATCTCAGCTTCATCGTCACTGGCGAGGGCGTGGTCGTCATCAATGGCGGGGCCTCCTACGGGCTGGCCCGCGCCCTGCATGACGAGATCCGGCAGATCACCGATCAACCCGTGACCCATGTCTTCAACGAGAACGGTCAGGGCCATGCCATGCTCGGCAATTCCTACTGGGTGGACCAAGGCGTGCCCATCATCGCGCATGAGGACGTGCTGGCAGAGATCGAGCATAATGCCGGCATGTCACTGGAGGCCGCCCGCCGCATCACCCGCGAGCGCGCGGAAGGCACCGAGGTGGTGCCGCCGACAGAGACCTTCAGCGACGCCTACATGCTCGAGATGGGCGACTACCGGATCGAGGCCCGGTATCTCGGCCCCGCGCACAGCCCCGGCGATATCGTGATCTGGCTGCCCGAACAGAGCCTCGTGATCTCGGGCGACATGGCCTTTCACGAGCGGATGCTGCCGATCTTTCCCGAAACCAACACCCGCGACTGGCTCGAGACATGGGACACCGAATTCGTGGCGCTCGGGGCGACCTACGTGATCCCCTTCCACGGCCACCCGACCAACATGGATCAGGTGCGACGCTACACCAAGGGGTATCTCGAATACCTGCGCGAAAAGATCGGTGAGCATATCGACGCCGGCGGCGATCTGGCCGATGCCTATTACGTGGATCAGTCGCCCTACACCCATCTCGACACGTTCGAGGAACTGGCGACCAAGAATGCGGGCCGGGTCTACGAGCAGATGGAATGGGAGTGACAGACCGCCACCGACCGGGGGCCAGCCCCGGACCCCCGGGGTATTTCCACCAAGAAGAAACGGGCGGCAATCGGTCACCACGACGCGCACCCCGTTTCTTCTTGGCAAAAATACCAGAACCCTTATGATCATCTTGCGACGCGCCGGAACACATGGCGCGTCATCAGAGGTGCGTGGCATCATCCCGGTGACAAGCGCCCGCAGAATCAACCGGGCCGGTCATGCGCCCCTATCGACCCGCGTCACTCGAGCGCATCCTGCGCGATCTCGTCCAGCAGGGCCTGCACCTTCTGCATCTCGCCCTCGGGATAGGTGCGGTAGCCGACCATCACCTCACCCTCACGCTCGGCCACGAACACGCCGTAAGGGCAATGGGCGATGTTCATCGGATTTTCCTCCATCACCTCGCGTGACAGCGTGGCCGAACAGAACACGAAGATATCGGCGGCCTCGAATAGCGTCACATCGCTGCCGACATCTTCGCGTGTACGGTTGAGCATGTCGCCGACATGGCTGGTGAAATCGATCACCAGCCCCCGGTCGAGGATCGCGCTCTCGACGGCGAAGGTGGCATCACCGAACGTGCCCTCATAGGGATATGTCACCACCTCCTGCGCCGCCACGGGAGCTGCAACAAGGGCGAGAAGCCCGGCCATAACTGTGGTTTTCATTTTCTTTCCTCCTTCACAATGCTGGCGCTGATGCGCCGTTCAACTGAACATGTCGGTGGTGATACCCGAATACCATCCGACCGATTCCTCGTAGGTCGCCTTGCGCGTCGCGGCATCCTCGCCGGTCTCGGATATGAAGCCGTCGACCTTCGCGATCCGCTCTTCTGTGGCCTCGTAGGTGGCCCCGACCTTGACGCCATCGTCAGCGGCGATCAGCGACCAGCAGGTATTGGTGAACTTGGCGGGGAACACGCGCGAGCCGGTCAACTCGCCGCGTATCGCCATGGCGCAGACCTTGGCTTGGCTATTGGCGGCGAAGCCGGATTTGGGCATGTCGCCCTGATCCGCCGAATCACCCAGCACGTAGACATCCGCGTCGACCGTCGAGGACATGTCGGCGGCATTGACCGGGGCCCAGTTGCCCATCGTCACACCGGCCATGTCGGCGATGCGTCCAGCCTTCTGCGCCGGGATCACGTTGCAGACGTCCACCTTTTCCACCATGCCGTCGATGTCGATTATCATCGCATCCGGGTCGACGCTGGTATTCTCGCCACCGAAATCGGGGCCGATACGCTCGATCATGCCGCTGTTATGGCGTTGCCAGCCTTCCTCGAACAATGCTTGCTTGGAGAATTTTTCCTTCGGATCGACGATCAGGATCTTGGCGGTCGGGTTGGTTTCCTTCAGCACATGCGCCACCATCGACACCCGCTCGTACGGGCCGGGCGGGCAGCGGTAGGGGTCGGGCGGCGCGACCATGGCAAAGCGCCCGCCTTCGGGCATCGCCATGATCTGCGCCTTCAGAAGCTCGCTTTGCGAGCCGGCCTTGTAGGCATGCGGCATGCGGTTTTGCGCCGCCACGGACCAGCCGGGCACCGCATCCTCTACAAAATCGATGCCGGGGGCGAGGATCAGCTTGTCATAGGACAGGGCGTCACCGCCGGCGAGACTCACGGTTTTCGCGTCGCGATCCACGCCCACAGCCCAGTCATGCACCACGTTGATGCCGTATTTCGCGGCCAGCGTACCGTAGGTGTGGCTGATATCGTCGAGATCGGTGAAGCCGCCGATATAGAGGTTCGAGAAATAGCAGGTGAAATAGCTGCGCGACGGCTCGACCAGCGTCACGTCGATGGCGCCGTCGCTGTCCTTGGCGATGTAACGCGCGGCGGTGGCCCCGCCCGATCCGCCGCCGATCACGACCACGCGCGGCCTGCCGGAGCCTTGTGCCAGCACCGCGGGCGACGAAAGCGAAGCAGCCGCCGCCGTTCCAACGGCAATGAATGTGCGTCGGTTCAAAGTCATGGTATCTCCTCCCTGTGGCGGGCCCGGTTCAATCCGGGTCCCTGAAATAGGCCGCAAGCGCCGCGATCTCCTCGTTCGACAGGCGCCCGGCCATCATCTGCATCACCGGATGGGGACGCAGTTTTTCCTTGTAGGCGTGCATGGCCACCACGAAATCGTCTTCCGGCCAGCGGGTGATCGACGGGATGCCATCGGCGGTGCCATCGGCCATGTGGCAGCTTACGCATTCGCTGCTGAGATATTCACCATACTCCGGATCGCCCTGTATCGCGAGGATATCGGGATCGACCGAATGATCGGTGCCGACCGCGGTCGGCGCGGCCTCGGGGATGTTCGCGGGGTTGTCGGAAAAGCGACGCAGATAGGCCAGAAGATCGGCGCGGGCCTGCGCGTCCTCGAGGCCCCGGTAACTCATCCGGGTCTTCGACACCAGCGCACGGGGGTTCTCGATATAGGCGTCCAGCGTCTCCAGGGTCCATGTCAGGCCATCGACACCCGCGCGCTGCATCGACTCGGAATAGGGATAATCGTCATGCGCCGCCACGCGCCGCCCGAAAATCCCGTTGAGATGGGGGCCGATGCCATCCTCGGCCCCCTTCCCGATCTCGTGACAGCCGATGCAATCGTTGAAATGCCGCTCTCCGGCCTCGGGATCACCGATCGGATCGGCACCACCCGGCCCCGGGGCGAGGGTGACGAACAGACCCGTGACAACGGCCCGCATCAGGCCATCGCTTGCCGGTGGGATCCGAAGAGCCACCGGCACCGTCTTATTCCTCGTCCTGCGGCGTCACATCCAGAACGGCGGCGCGCATGGTGATCTCGACCGCGTCCTTGCACTCCTCCATGCACGGGTCGCCCCGCCAGTCGGGATATTCCGTTTCCGGGCGGTCATCGACGATGAACCCGTCGGCATTGGGCATCTCGACCTCGGCGAAATTCTCGTGGCTCAGTGTGAAATCATCGTCCACGACATTGTTGGAATACAGGATGTAGGCGGTGATCGCATAGACCTCGTCGGCGCTCAGGCTCTGGGCATAGCCGTAGGGCATCGAGCGGTTGACGTAGTCCCACACAGTCGACAGATACGGCCAGTAGGACCCGACGGTCTTGACCGGATCGTCGCGGTCCAGCGTACCCATGCCGCCCGCGAGGCTGGGCCAGTTGCCGACACCCTCGGCAAAGTCGCCGTGGCACGAGGCGCAATACATCCCGAACGCCTCGTCACCGGTCCAGACATCGCCGGATCCCTCGGGCAGGCCGCGCCCGTCCGGCATGACCTTGACATCCCATGCCGCGATTTCCTCGGGCAAGGCCTCGCGGCCCAGACCGTGTTCCTCGGCCATGCTGGCGCTGGCGGTCATGCCGACCGTCAGCCCGGCGATCAGCGCAATCTCAAGATACTTCGACATTCTCTGCCTCCCCGCCCGGTTGCACCCACCATGTCTGAATACAGTTGTTGTGATAGATCGAATTTTCGCCGCGCACCTCGCGCAGTTGCGCCTTGGTGGGCTGCACGTACCCCGTCTCGTCCATGGCGCGGGCCTGCAGCAGCATCTCTTCGCCGTCCCACGTGGTGTCGAGATAGAACCGGGTCAGCGCCTTCGCTTCGGGATCGCGGGCCAGACGCGCGGTCTGCCACGACTTGCCGCCATCCTTCGAGACATCGACACGGGTGATCGCACCATGCCCGGACCACGCAAGACCCGAGATGACCAGCGGCCCGGTGCCGTGGGTGATCGGCGATTGCGGGCTGGGCGAGGTGATGATCGACTTGGCGTCCATCACCCATGTCCACTTGCGCGCGATGCCGTTGTCGAGGACATCCGTGTATTTCGAGGTTTCCTCGCGGCTTTCGACCGCGGCATCGGTCACCTCGATACGGCGCAGCCACTTGACCCAGAGGTTGCCTTCCCAGCCCGGCACGACAAGGCGCACGGGATAGCCGTGCTCCTTGCGCAGCGCCTCGCCATTGGCCTTGAACGCCACCAGCACGTCATCCAGCGCCTTTTCCATCGGGATCGACCGGCCGTTCGACGACGCATCCGCGCCCTCGACATAGATCCACTTGTCCGACAGATCGCCCGCCGCATTCAGACCGGCCTCTTCCAGCAGGGTGCGCAGGGTCACGCCGGTATATTCCATGTTGTGGATCATGCCATGCGTGAATTGCGCGCCATTCAGTTGCGCGCCCGCCCATTCCATGCCGGTATTGGCGGCGCATTCGCAGAAATAGACGTGGTTTTCGCGCGGGAACCGTTCCAGATCTGCATAGGTGAAGACCAGCGGGCGATCCACCAGCCCGTTGATCATCAGCCGGTAATCTTCCTTGCTCAGCTCGATCGCGCCGGAATGATGCCGCTCGAACGCGCAGCCCTGCGGGGTGATCGTGCCTTCAAGGGCATGGATCGGGGTGAAGTTGATCGAACTGGTCAGGTCGGCGGTCAGCCATTCCACGGTGCGCCGCACCACGTCCGACTCGAACTTGATCGGCGTCCCGTAGGGGGCTGCATCCACCGGGTCGCCCCAGCCTTGCGCCCAGGGTTGCACCTCGGTGATAAGCGGATCGGGCCCGTCCGCGCGCGCCGCGCCGGCGGTCACGGCCCCGGCAACCGCGGCCACGCTGCCGCGCAGAAACGCGCGACGAGAGGCCGGGTTACCCTTGAAAAGCTCGGACATCGGATATGTCTCCTTTCGACAGTCTCTACGCGCCAACAACCTTGACGCTGTCATTCGGGCTGACGCTGACCGTGCCCTGTTTGCGGATATGATCCTCGACCACGTCCCAGATCATCGGGCCTTCCGTGCCCTCGTTGACGCTGGCCCAGCCGGCGACCACGTAATTTTTCGACGGGTCGATCGCCTCGCCGCTGCTCAGCAGGGTCAGGTCGCTGATCCGGCTGCCCTGCGGCTGGTTGATGTCGATCCGGTATCCCAAGCCCCCGGTGCGCACCATGTCTCCGCCCTGCTGGTAATAGGGATCGGGGTTGAAGATGTTGTCGGCCACGTCTTCGAGAATGACCTTGATGAAGTCGCCGGTCATCTCCGACCGGTACGCCTCGCCATAGCTCATCGAGGTGACGCCCCAGATATCCTCGCGGGTGATGTCCTGACCGGGGATCAGGCTTGGCCCCCACCGCACACCGGGCGACATGGCGATATCGGCGTCGCGTTCCGACAGCAGCGCATCGCAGATCAGATCGTCCCAGGTGCCGTTGAAATTGCCGCGACGGTAAAGCAGGCTGTCGGTCTGGCCGATCACCTCTTCGAGCTCCGCCTTGAAAGGCGCGCGCTGTTCGTCGATCAGCGTGGTGATCTCGGGCTTGGGCGCGATCACGTCGGAAAAGATCGGGATCAGCTTGTGGCGGAACCCCATCATCCGCCCGTTCTGGACATCGAGATCCACGCGGCTGACGAATTTGCCGTTGGACCCGCTCGCGATCAGGATCGTATCACCCACCAGCACCGGCTCGGGCAGCGCGTCATGCGTGTGGCCGGTCAGGATCACGTCGATGCCGGTCACGGTGCCCGCCATCTTCTTGTCCACGTCAAAGCCGTTATGCGACAGGCACACCACAAGCTCGGCCCCCTGCCCGCGGACCTCGTCCACCATCGCCTGCATGTTCTGGTCTCGGATTCCGAAACTGTATTCCGGGAACATCCAGCCGGGATTGGCGATCGGCATATAGGGGAAGGCCTGACCGATCACGGCGATCTTGACGCCGCCCCGCTCGAAGAACTGGTAGGGCGGGAACAGGTCCGCAGGCTCGTCCCATTCGGCGTCGAAGATGTTCTGACCGAGGGCGGCAAAGGGCAGCCCCTCGACGATCTCGCGCACCCGCGCGCTGCCGAGCGTGAACTCCCAGTGGAAGGTCATCGCGTCGGGCTTGAGCGCGTTCATCACGTTGACCATGTCCTGCCCTTCGGTGTGATGGCAGGTGTAGGAGCCGTGCCACGTATCCCCGCCATCCAGCAGCAGCGCATCGGGGCGGTCGGCGCGGATGGCGTCGATCACGGTCGCCACGCGGTCCAGCCCGCCGACCTTGCCATAGGTCTGCGCCAAGGCGCTGAAATCACCGGAACTGAGCGCGTAATGCGACGGGCTGCCATCGTCGATGCCGTAAAGCTTGCGGAAGTCGGCACCGGTGATATGCGGCACCGCGCCCTTGTTGTCGCCCACGCCGATATTGACCGACGGCTCGCGGAAATGGATCGGCTTGAGCTGCGCGTGAATGTCGGTGATGTGAATGAGGCTGACATTGCCGAACGTGTCGAATTGCAGAAGCTGGTCCTGGCTCAGGGCCTGCTGTGCGGCCAGTTTCGACCAGTTGCCGAATGACGACGCCCCCAAGATGGCCGAGGCGGCCATGCTCGTTTGAAGAAAATCCCGACGCGAGACCATGTCTGACCTTTCCGATTCCGACCACATCACATGCGGTTTCTTGAATGTTTTTAGCAAGAAAAACCCCGCCTGGCGGCTGGCCCGGCGGGGTCTTCGCTTCAGTTGCGGACCGACGGCCCCTCGACCGACAGACCGTTTCCGCGGCTCGCGACATACAGCTCGAGCGCCACGAATTCGGGGCTGCCCGGCGCGAAGGTCTCGGCACGGGTGTCGCGGATGCAGCCCTTGAACCGGTCATGCACCGAGTTCAGTTTGGTGTTCTTCAGGCGATACACCGGAAAGCCGTTGATGTGACCCTGGCTGAGATGATCGGCGCGGATCATGCGGCCGTAATTGTCCTCGTGGCAATTGGCGCAGCTCAGCTCGAGCTGACCGGTGCGGGTATAGTACAGCTCCTTGCCCGCCTCCCACGTCTCGGACACGGGGCCATCTGTGGCCACGTCGACCGGCATCCCGCGCGACACAGACGAGATCAGCGCGACCATGCTGGTCATGTCGGTGCTGGTATAGCCCAGAGGCTCTGCCTCCATGTTCTCGGTGCGGCAGGCATTGACCTGCATCTCGAGCGTCCGGACCTCTTCGGCGTCCTCGTTCCACTTGGGATAGACCGCGCGGACACCCTTCATGCTGCCGGCCACGTCCTCATGGCAGCTTGAACAGGATTTTCCGGCGTCACCCTCGACGGTGTTCCAGGCGTCCTTCGCATCCTGGACAAAGATCATGCCGGAATTGTCGAAATCGTCGGCCTGCATCGCGCGGGTCTCTGTCCCGCGAAAGTGCCAGCCAGAGATCAGTTCCAGCAGTTTCCCCTCGACGGTCTCCGACGGCTCTGTCCATGTGGTCATCTCGATTTCGCCGTTCACCACAAGCGTGTCCTCGACGGGTTCGGCATAGGCCGCTCCCGCCGTGATCGCGCCCGCGCTCAACAGCGCGGTGATAGCCGTTGTTTTTCTCATCTTCGCCCCTCCCTGACGTTGTCTGGCCTCAGGCCATCACGACCGAACTCGTATCCTCGTAGACATCGCCGTCATCGTCGTACCATGTGAACTTGAAATCACCGGCCTCGGGCACCACCGCGTCGAACTCGAAATACGGGTTGGTCGAGATCGCGGGCTCCATCGTCACATCGACCACCATCTCGCCGTTGAACTCGCAGGTGAAGCGGTGGATGATCGAGCGCGGGATCGTGTTGCCGTCGCTGTCCTTGCGCTGACCGGATTCCATCGGGTGGCTGATCAGCGTCTTGATGGTGACGGAGTCGCCGGCCGAGGCCTGACGTGGCGCTTTCACGCGGGGTCTTACATTCTCTGCCATAGTCTTGATCTCCTGTAATCTGGATCAGCCGCCGCAGCCGCCGATGGTCACCTTGATGTTGCTCGACGCCTGGGCGAACGAGCCATCCTTCATCTTTGCGACCGCAACGACATCCTGCGTTCCGGCGAGCCGGATCCGGGTCGAGGCGCTTTGCGATGCGGCAAGCGGGCCGAACTTGAATTCGGCGACACCCGGCGTCGGGTTGCCCATGGCCAGGATGAGGATCGCCTCGGCGCCGGGCGCGTCGACCTCGATCGGGACGGTGTTGCCGTTTTCGGCGATCTCGGGGGCCGTGAGGGTCACGCCCTCGCTGGCCACATTTGCACCGCCGGTGAAATCGGTGATCGCATCCTCGGCGGCGGCGCTCGCCCGCATCGGCAGGCCGAAAGCTATGACCGCCCCCGCGCCCATTACCATCACATTGCGTCGTGTCATCGTCATGAATCAGATCTCCTCTTCAGGGCCGTCCCGCGGCACGGGCGGCGGTCAGTATTCCAGGGTGGACAGATACGCCACCACATCCTCAATCTGTTGCGCGGTCAGAAGCGGGTCGAGATCCTCGGGCGCCGCCTCGCCGGTATAGGCGTCACCGGGGCGGAAGAATCCGTCGACCTTGTAGAAGGCCGGCATCATCGTTCCCGGGAACATGTTCTTGGCATTGACGATCATGCCGCGCAGTTCCGCCTCGCTCCAGCGTTCGCCGGCCCCGTCGAGCGGCGGCCCGATCTCGCCGTGCCACGCGACATCGGTCATCTCGGAAATGGCATGACAGGCGACGCAGTTGCCGGCCGACTTGTCACCCACCACCTCGCGACCACGTTCGGCATCGCCCGGCTGCCCCGTCAGCGACTGCTCGACCGCGCCATTATCGAACGACACGTCCTTGGGCTTGACCTCGGCTGCGGTCGCGCCGCCTGCCGCGCCAACCAGCGACAGCATCAGAATTGCATGTTTCATGCGTCCTCCCTAACACATTCAAGCTTTTGTATATCATAGAACACAATTGCGTGAGCACACAACATAAAATTCGGATTTCTGAATGCACGTGCCCCGGGCACGCAGTCAATCGGAGATCCCCGAGGCACGCTCCTGGATGCGCCGCGCGTGATACCTCTGAAAATCCTCATCCGTATCAAGGGTATAGCGCCTTTCATCGACCCATGTCAGCATGTCGAGCGTGGTGGCCGCCTCGAACGCACCCGGCATCAATGCAACCGCCGCCTGCGCGGCGCTTTCCCCCTCGGGCACCTCTTCGGGCAGAAACAGAATCGATGGCGTGAACAGCAGCCCCCATTTGCGCGTCGCCGCCTTCTCGCTCAGGATCTCGCCGTCGAAATCGGTGACCTCGGTATCGCCATGCAGGTTGATCTGCACGACGAAGAAATTCTCGCGCAGATACGCGTCGATCTCGGGGCGCGGGAACACCTGCTCATGCATACGCGTGCAGTAGATGCAGCCGCGCTGTTCGACGATCAGCATCAGGCGCTTGTCCTCGGCATTGGCCTCGGCCAGATCCTCGCGCAGATCCTTGAAGGTCTCGCGCATCCAGTCGGTCTTGTGCAGCCCGTCATCGCCCAGATCAGCCGCAGATAGCGGCAGCGCAAGCAGCAACGCGGCCAGCAGGCTCAGGATACGTGTCATGATTTCCTCCTTTTCATATGGTCTGGAATACCGGGAACGCCTGCAGCATCCATTCGGCGATGTAGGTGATGCTGTCCGTGGCGATGAGCGCAGCAAAGACGATCAGCAAAAGCCCCATCGCCTTTTCCACCTTGGGCAGATGCCGCCGGAATTTCGAGGCGAAGCGCAGGAACGGCCCGATGAACAGTGCGGCCAGCATGAAGGGCGTCGTCATCGCCACCCCGAAGACCAGCAGCAGGCCCAAACCCTCCATCGCCGTCGATTCGGTGCTCGCGGTAAAGACGACGGCGGTCAGCACGCCACCCACGCAGGGCGTCCATCCGGCGGCAAAGGCGAACCCCACCACATAAGCACCGAGCACCGACATGTTCTTGGTGTCGCCCGTATCCATCTGGAAGACGCGGTTCAGAAATCCGATCCGCAACACACCCAGAAAATGCAGCCCGAGAATCAGCACGATGGTTGCCGCGACCAGCCGAAACTCGAATTGATAGCCGCGAAACGCCTGACTCAGCCCAAAGGCCGCGGCCCCCAGCACCACGAAGACCGTGATGATCCCCGCCGAAAACATCACCGACGCGGCGAACGCCCGGCCCCGCACGCCCGGTGCCAGCCGCCCCTCGGCGCTGATCTCCGACATCGAAGCGCCGGCCATGTAGCTCAGGTAGAAGGGCACGATCGGCAGGATGCAGGGCGAGAAGAACACGATCAGCCCACCGATAAAGGCACTCAGCAAGGAGACATCGAACATCAGGCGGCCTCAAACGGGTTGATTGCAAAACATATTCAAACTATCATATATCTCTTGCCTTTCGTCAATTGGAAGCTGACATGACCCGCCTTGCCGCTTTTGTCGTCGCTGCCTGCCTCGCGATCGGCCTTGCCGGCCCGCTCCGGGCGGCCGAGCTGGTCATGGTTGAGCAGCACGGGTGTCACTGGTGCGCGCAGTGGAACGCGGAGATCGCCCCGATCTACCCCAAGACCGACCAGGGCGCGCGCGCGCCGCTGCGCCGCGTCCAGATCCGGGATCTGCCGGATGATATCGACTTCACCTCGCGCCCGGTCTTCACCCCGACCTTCGTGCTGGTGCATGAGGGGCGCGAACTGGGCCGATTGGAAGGCTATGCCGGGGACGAGTTTTTCTGGTTCACGCTGGAAAAGCTGCTCGACGCGCATCCCGAGGCGACGACGCGGCAAAACGGCGAGCCGGGCGAATAGCGTTTGACAGCGCGCCGCACAGCACGGATCATCCCACGACACCTCCAAGCCGCCCCGACCGAGGAGGTTTCGAGGCGTGCCAGCATCAAGGGAGGGGATACATGCCCGGCGCATTATCCGAGCCGCTTCTGATCGGCCTGATCGGACTTTGCGGGGGTATGATCCTCGGCCTTGCCGCGCGTCTCGGGCGGTTCTGCACTCTCGGCGCGATCGAGGATTACATCTACCAGCAAAGCGACACCCGCCTGCGCATGTGGGGGCTGGCGATCGGCGTGGCGGGGCTATCGGTCTTTGCCGCAGCATGGCTGGGCGGGTTCGACATCACGCGCAACGTGTACTGGATCACGCCGTGGTCGCCCTTCGCCTCGATCCTCGGCGGGCTGATCTTCGGCTATGGCATGTCGCTGGCGGGCACCTGCGGCTTTGGCGCGCTCGCGCGGCTGGGGGGCGGGGATCTGAGATCTTTTGTGATCGTGCTGGTGATGGGGATCGCGGCCTATGTGATGATGTCCGGCCCGCTCGCGCGGCTGCGCTTCGCAGCGACAGAGGCGACGACACCGGCGCTCGACACGCAAAGCTACGCGCAGATGATCGAGCGTCTGACCGGGCTGCCGATGATCGCGGCGGGGCTGGTGATCTCGGGCGGGATCGTCCTTGCGATGCTTGGCGCGCGCGGCTTTCGCAGCGACCGCAGGTCGGTTATCTGGGGCGCGCTCGCCGGCCTCGCGATCGCCTCGGGCTGGATCGGCACGTCATGGGTGGCCACGCATGGCTTCGTCCTGCAACCGGTGCAAAGCCACACCTTCGCGTCACCGCTCGGCGAGACCATCCTGTTTTTGATGACGGCAAGCGGCGGCGGCTTCAGCTTTGGCGTGGCCTCGGTGGCCGGCGTGATCGTGGGCGCCTTCGCGGGCAGCGTCATCAAGGGCCATTTCCGCTGGGAGGCCTGCGAAGACCCGCGCGAACTCAAACGCCAGATGCTCGGCGCGGTCTGCATGGGGTTCGGCGCGGTGCTGGCCTTCGGCTGTACCGTGGGGCAGGGGATCTCGGCGTTCTCGGTCCTGTCGCTCGGCGCGCCGGTGACCTTTGCCGCGATCTTCGCGGGAGCGGCGCTTGGCCTGCGCCAACTGATCACCGGGCTGGCCTGACGCGCACCCTTGCGCCCGGGATCAGCCGCCCGCGCCGGGGCCGGATTGCTTGAATGTCACGGTAAGGCCGCTGCCCAGACCGTCTATCTCGCGAAAGACGACCTGCCTCGGGATCCGTATCGTGGCCTGTCGCGCCTCGTCACCCGGCTGCCACGCGCGGTCGGTCAGCGAGCAGCCCGCCTTCTGGCCCGCGTAATCGGCCATCGGCGGGACTTCCCGCATGAAGCTCAGCCCGCGGACAATCGTCCGCCCGCCAACACCGACATTGCCCGTGGCGACCACGCCGCGCGCCTTGCCCTTGGTCAGGGCGGATTGCGCCTCGCTTTGCGCCCAGACCCCGCAAACAAGCGTCCGGCCCTCATATTCGCGCAGATCCGCGGCCACGGTCAGGCCGCCGCCGCTGCTATAGGCCCCACCCGACAGAACGGGACCCGAGCCAAGCTGCGCCACGATCTTCGGTCCGGTCCATGCGGCACAGCCGGCGAGTAACGTGGCAAGCGCGGTGAAAGCGGCGTGTCGGATCATGAGTGATCTCCTATCCATGCTGAGCGATATATAGCCGGCCCAAGTGGAAACGCCAACAGCACGGCTCACGCGGAGTTCGCGAACTCCGCCGTCTCCGCCAGCATCTCGGGATACCATTTCTCCAGCACCGGCAGGAACCCCTCGCGGATGCGGCCCACCTGCGCGGGCGTCAGATCCTCACGCCACACACCAGCCTGACCGCGCGCGAAGAAGGACTGCATGTGCGGCGGACGCTCGGTAAAGCCCTTCTCGCTTTCCTGCTTCTTCATTGCGCCAAAGCTGGTCTCGCCGATGGCGTGGTCGAGCTTGGCGCGGTCCACCTTGACGCGCAGGAATTTTGTCAGAAGGCCGGTCATCACGCCGGGCGCGTCGGCCAGCAGGTCCTCGTAGCGGATGATGTGGCGCGGCAGGCCGGGGGCGGTTGTCCAGGCGCGCACGTGCTCGTCCCAACGGCCGATCGCGTCGAAGATCCCCGTGTCCGTACCGGTCATCATGTCCGGGTCCATCATGCGGGTGATCGCGGTGTCCAGATCACAGTCCTGATGGCGGGCGAAGGACGGCGCAAGGTCGAACGGATTGCGCAGGACATAGATCGCGGCCGCCGTCACCTCGGCGGGGATCACGTCGCGGTTGCCGACGCGGATCGGCTGGCAATGCGTCTTGACGAAATGATGGTCGGGTTTCGACGCCGCGATCATCCGCAGCGCCGTGGGGCGCACCGCCATCCAGTCCTCGACCGTCTTGCCACGGAACGGCTTGCCCGCGGCGCGGTCGAAGAAATCCTGCCGGATGTCGCCGGTGGTGAACTCGCGCAGGTTGTTGATGTCGGGCGCCTGCCCCTTGGGCATGAAGTAATGCGCCAGCAGGCTGCGCATCCATGTATTGCCCGATTTCGGATACGAGGCCAGCCAGATGATTCGCCGCAGGTCGGTCATTCCAGATACCCGAATTTTCGCATCACCTTGCGTTCCGAACGGGTCAGTTTCTTGACCAGTTTCGGGGCAAGGTCGGTTTTCCACTGGTCCATCCGGCCCTTGCCGAAGAACCGCGCGCCCTTGTCGGACGCCTCGACGAAACCCGCCTTCTCCTCCTGCCCCGACAACTCGTCGAAGCTGGAAAAACGGATCGCGCGGTCGAGCCGGTCGTTGTCGACCGGCATTCCCAGATGCCGGAGCGCCGTGCTGAAATGTCTGTGCGGATCGGTCAGCAGGTCCTCGTAGCGCATCACCAGCGTGGGATAGGGTGCCTTGCTGATCCAGCTTCGCACATGCTCTGACCACGATCCCAGGAATTGCACCGTGGTGTCATCATCCGCCGGAGCATTGGCGTTGTCGGGATGGGTCACCTGCTCCACCGCCTCTGCGTGGCTGATGCCGTAATGGCGGGCATAGGACAGCACCATATCCAGCGGGTTGCGGATCACATATATGGCCGAGCGGGTGTATTGCGACGGGATCAGCGTCACCCCGCGCGCCTCCAGCCGGGCGTTATGCGTCTTGACGAGGTTGATATCGGCATTGTTGGCAATGATGCCGCGCAGCACCTTGTCGCGCAGGTGCAGCGTCAGGTCGATATCGTTGATGTCGATCTGACGACCGGCGACCATGTGATACATCTTTGCGATGGAGTCGCCCGACGCGAAGCGGTGCACCTGGTTGATCGGCAGCGGTTCGCGCGTGTTCATCAGGTAGTTGGCCAGAAACACCCGTGTCCAGGTGTTGCCGGATTTCGGGTAGGAGGCCAGCCAGACGATGCTTTTCTTCATGATTTGGCATCCCCGATACACCCGCCGCAAAGTGTCGTACCAAATGAAAAACGGAGGGGCAAGCGCCCCTCCGTCTGTGGTGTGTCGTCCGGTTCGATCAGAAGCTGAGCGAGAGACCGGTGCCGATCATGCCACCATCGATCGACGGGTTGGTCAGCGCATACGTGTCCTCATCAGGAGCGAGTGCACCGGCAACGGCGGCGCCATTGTTGGTGTCGGAGTAGATGTAGAAGATTTCCCACTTGACGCCCGGTCCGAGATCCCGAGCGGCGCCGACACGATAGGCTTCGTACTCGCTGTCGGGGAGACCCGAACCATTGTCGACTTCACCCTGATAGGTCAGGGCTTCGACCGACCACGGGCCAGCGATGTCATAGGTCACACCAAGGCTCCAGCCTTTTTGGTCTAATCTTCCGCCCGAAAAGCCGTTGTCGTTCTCGGTATACGAGGCACCCACGAGGAAGCCATTGGCGCCGAGACGACCACCGATACCCCAGGTCGTGGGATCGTCAACAACGGAAAAAGGGGAGTCGCCGGTGCCCCAGCGTCCGGCCAGCGTCAGATCGACACCGCCGAAGGACTGGGTGTAGTTCACACCGATGTCGAAGATGTCCGACACGTCCAAGTCGCGATCCGGCGCATAGTTGTTGAAGCCGCCGCCGTTACCAGCAGCAAGTGTCGCCACAGCGGCGTAGGACACACCGACGGTCAGGCCATTGAAGGACGGCGTGAAGTAGGTGATGCGCTGCACGTCGTTGTTGCCCGCAACCTCGGTGAAGGACGAGAGGCCGGCCTGACGGAAGGTGTTCACACCCGTGCGCGGGAGGTAGGCGGAGGCGGAGGGCGAGTTGATCCACAGGCTCGTCACGGTCGGCGCGCCAGTCATCGACAGGTAGCCGGCCGAGTTCTCGTTACCGATGATGATCTTGCCGAGCATGTCACCTTCGATGGTGAGGTACTGCTCGTCGATCTGGTTCCCGGTATTCTGCGTTTCCAGTTCGATATGCGCACCGATGGTCAGGCCGTTGTCGAGCGTGATCGACGGCTTGAATTGGATTTCGCCATCGGTGAAGGTGTCGACACCGTCACGGTTCGTACCTGCGACGCCGGAGCCGGACAGGTCGCTGGCGCCGACATAGCCTTTGTAGAAACCGCCGACAGTGACGTCCCACTGCTGGGCGGCTGCGGGGGAAGCCATTGCGACGCCGAGTGCGATCGCGCTGGTGCTGAGAAGATGCTTTTTCAAGGGTGTCCCTCCTGGTAAGCGGGTTTTTATCTGATCCGCCGCACCAGTCGTTGGTCGCGGCTTGAGATCCAAATGCACGAAACCGCCCTGAACTGTCAATTCAACCTCCCCGCCCGGATCGCTTCGCCGTCGGAATGTGACCGAGAAAACACACCTGCGCCGCAGGGCACCGGATCGACGGCACGGGATTCAACTGACGCGATCCGGCCATCCCATTGATCTTGAGATATTTTGATGATTCTGAAAATCCCGCTACACGGTATGGTTGCATCGCGTTTCGGCGTGCGAACGAATCCGCGCGACAGCCTGATCGAACGCATCATCCCCGACCGTCAGCGCGACTCGCACCCAGCCGTCCAGCGTGGCCCCGAAGGACGCGCCGGGCATCAGCGCCACGCCCGTCCGCTCCAGCAGGTCATGCGCATAGGCGTCACCACCCATGCCCAGGGCGGAAACATCGATCAGCGCGAACATCCCCGCCTCGGGTCGGTGGACCCGCAGCGGCGTGTCCGATTCCAGCCGTGTCGCCAGCCGGTCGGCCCGCGCCTTGAACCGCGCCCGCATCCCCGCCGCCACCGGCGATCCGTCGCGGATCGCGGCCTCGGTCATGTCGGCGAGGAATGGCTGGTTGCCGAACAGCATCACCTCCGACAGCGGAAGAAGGGCCCCGGTGAACGCCTCCGGCCCGACGCACCAGCCGCTGCGGAACCCCGGCGCCGCGTGGCTTTTCGAGATCGACGAGACCGCCACGACCCGGTCGGCAAGGTCCGCATCAGACAGCGGCGAGGCAAAGCGCACGCCGTCGAACACCATCTCCTCGTAGACCTCGTCGGCGATGATCCACAGGTCATGCGCGCGCGCAACAGCGCCGATTTCGGCGATATCCTCGGGCGTCAGCACCGCGCCGGTGGGATTGTGCGGCGTGGTCAGCAGAATCGCGCGCGACCGGGGCGTGATGCGCGCCGCGATATCGCCGGCCGCCATGCGAAAGCCGCGAGAGGGATCCAGCGGCACGGGCACCATCTCGGCCCCGGTGGCGCGGATGACGCCCTCGTAGGTGGCATACATCGGATCACCGATCAGAACCTCGTCCCCGGCCTCGGCCACAGCCGCCATCACGGCGTAAAGGGCGGTCTGCGTGCCGGGAAAGCACATGATCTGATCGGCGGTGAACGGCCGGCCCCGCCGCGCGGCGTAACGCTCGGCCAGCGCCCGGCGCAGCCCGATCTCGCCGCGCCCGTCGGAATAGCCCGTGCGCCCGGCCCGCATCGCCCGCGTGGCGTCCTGCTGCAGGGTGTCGGGGGCGGGCACATCCGGCTCGCCGATGGTCAGACGGATGATATCGCGGCCCTCCGCGGCCATCGCGGCGGCGCGGTAATGCACCTGCCATTTCGCCCCGCCCTGCCCGGCAAGCCGTTCCGTGACCGAAGAAAACCTCATTCCACCCCCTTGTCGCACATGCCCGTCATCCGGTGGCGC
>Ga0307974_1000069_pt1 | contig 52731 bp, 51 predicted proteins | sample OrgLakmetagen784_FD_201812 | JGI IMG/M metagenome (GOLD analysis project Ga0307974, IMG submission 201812) | Saline water microbial communities from Organic Lake, Antarctica - #784 | ecosystem: Environmental > Aquatic > Non-marine Saline and Alkaline > Saline | place: Antarctica: Organic Lake... | reverse complement strand
CAGATGTCTTGGCGCGCCTGCCAGACATCACCATGTCACGCTTGCCCGAAATGCTTCCATGGAACTGGAAGCTCGGGCAGGAAGCTGTCAACGCAGCGTGACCGCGTTCCTCGCCGGATGCTTACGAAAAAACCGGGTGTTAACCCCGATCATGCACAATGTGACGGCGGTACAGGCGGGGACGCCGATGACCGCGCCAGGAGAAGCACGTTGATGCTTGGATCACGGGAGGGCCGATGTGCCGTCCCGTGTTTCTTTTGGCCCTAAATATCCCCGCCGGAGGCTCCCACGCTTTCAGCACGGTACAACGGCAGGAGGGGTCAGTCCTCCATCGCCTCCAGCTCGTCGATCAGCCGCGAGATCATCGACAGCCCCTTGTCCCAGAAAGCCGGGTCCGAGGCGTCAAGGCCAAACGGCGCCAGCAGTTCCGTGTGGTGCTTGGATCCGCCGGCCTTGAGCATGTCGAAATACTTCTCCTGGAAGCCGTCGGGATTTTCCTCGTAGACCGCGTAAAGCGCGTTCACCAGACCGTCGCCGAAGGCATAGGCATAGACGTAGAACGGCGAATGCACGAAATGCGGGATATAGGCCCAGAAGGTCTCGTATCCGTCCATGAAATCGAACGCGGGGCCAAGGCTCTCGGCCTGCACCGACATCCAGAGCGCGTTGATGTCGTCGGGCGTCAGCTCGCCCTCGCGGCGGGCGGCGTGCAGCTTGCATTCGAAATCGTAGAACGCGATTTGCCGCACCACCGTGTTGATCATGTCCTCGACCTTGCCGGCGAGCAGCACCTTGCGCTCGGCCTTGGTCTCGGCCCCGTCGAGCATGCGGCGGAAGGTCAGCATCTCGCCGAAGACACTCGCCGTCTCGGCCAGCGTCAGCGGGGTCGAGGACAGCAATTCGCCCTGACCTGCTGCCAGCACCTGGTGGACGCCGTGGCCCAGCTCATGCGCCAGCGTCATCACGTCGCGCGGTTTGCCGAGGTAGTTCAGCATCACGTAGGGGTGCACATCCGTGACCGTGGGATGCGCGAAGGCGCCCGGCGCCTTGCCGGGCTTGACGCCAGCATCGATCCAGCCCTTTTCGAAGAACGGCTGCGCGAGATCGGCCATGCGCGGATCGAACCCCGCATAGGCGCGCGTCACCGTCTCGCGCGCCTCGTCCCAACCCACGGTGCGGGTTTCTTCCATCGGCAGCGGCGCGTTGCGATCCCAGACCTGCATCCGGTCGACGCCCAGCCACTTGCGTTTCAATTCGTAATAGCGGTGCGACAGTTTCGGATAGGCCGCGACCACCGCGTCGCGCAGCGCCTCGACAACCTCGGGTTCTACGTCATTGGACAGGTGCCGGCCGGTCTGCGGCGTGGGCATGCTGCGCCAGCGGTCGATCACCTCCTTTTCCTTGGTTGCGGTGTTGTGCACACGGCTGAAGGTTCGGATGTTCTCGCCAAAGACCCGCGCCAGTTCGCGCGCCGCCGCTTCGCGCTTGGCACGGTCGGGATCGGTCAGCAGGTTGAGCGTGCCCTCGATCCCCAGCTCATCGCCCTCCACGGTGAAACTCAGACCCGCGATGGTCTCGTCGAAGAGGCGCTCCCAGGCATCGCCGACGACGCCCATGTCGTGCAGGAATTTCTCCAGCTCGTCGGATAGCTGATAGGGTTTCATCGCGCGGATGCGGCGGATCGCCGGCTGGTAGCGCGCAAGGTCGGCATTCTCGGCATACATCGCCTCGAGTGCGCCCTCGTCCAGCCGGTTCAGCTCCAGCGAGAAGAACACCAGCGGCGTGGTGTAGGTCGTGATCTTTTCCTGGCAGTCGGACAGGAATTTCGCCCGCGCGCTGTCGGTCGTCTGCTGGTAATAGCGCAACCCGGCATAGGACATGATGCGCCCGGCCACCCGGCTAAGCGCCTCGTCGCGGTGCAGGCAGTGCAGCAGACCCGCGGCATCCAGAGTGTCAAGCTGGCCCTCGTAATCGGCGGCGAAATCCTTGCAGGCCTGTTCCAGCCAATCGAGATCGCGCGCCAGTTCCGGTGCGTCGGGCGCGGTGTAGAGATCGCTCAGATCCCACTCCGGCAGGTTCCCGAGGTTCCGGTCGCCGGATGTTGCGTTGGCGTCGCGGAGGCGTGTGATGGTCATGGGCCGCTCCTGTCTTGTGTTTACCATAGAGGTAACGCGCAGGCCGGGTGAAGTATATGCGCGCGGGCCGGATAGCTCGAAAAATTGGCCTCAATCATCCGAATCCATGTATCATCGGCCAAAACAGGAAGGAGTTGTAAATGTCTGACGTTTTGAAGAACCCGGTCGTGACCGGCATCGGCGGGGCGGTCGCCGGGCTTGCGGTGGGCGCGCTTCTGTCGCTGTCGACGATCGACAGCAAGATCGGCGCAAGCATCGATGACGCCATGACGGACATGGCCGAGACGCTCAAAGGCGATGATGAGGCGCTTTCGGAGGTGACCGCACGTCTTGCCGCGCTTGAGGAGGCAGTGTCGGAAAACGGGTCACAGGTCGCCGCCCTTGGCGAGACGCTTTCGGGCAATGCCGGCGAGATCGCCTCGGTCGGCGCGCAGATGCGCAGCGATTTGGACGACCGGTTCTCTGCGCTTGAGACGCGGATCGACGACGTCGCCGCCGAGCTGGGCACTCGCATGTCCGAGACGGCGTCCGAGCAGACCGAGGCCCTGCGCGCGGCCCTTCAGACGCGCCCCGCCGCCGCGCCGGACCCGGATCCCGAAGAGGCCGCCGAGCCGGTGAGCGAGGCGCCCGAGGCCTTGCCGCCGGGATTGCGCATGACGGACGAGACGCGCGGCGTCGGCGAGACCTTCCTGCTATCGGACGGGGCGGTGCGGGCCTTCGTGCGGCGCTTCGATGTGGAGGGCGGCACGGCGCTGTTGTCGGTCAATCGCGCCGCAACGCCGCTCTCGGTCGGTGAAAGCGTGGTGGTGCCGCATGGCGGCGGGGCCTGCCGCGTGGGTCTGGCGGCCGTCACCGGCGACGGCGTCCGTATCGGGTCGGATTGCGATGTGCCGGCGGGTGACGAAGCACTTGGCGCGGGCTACGCGCCCGGCAATCTCGCCATGCTGGCCGACGGGCAGCTTCGGGTCTTCGTGTCGGGCATCTTCGGCGACGAGGCGCGGCTGGCGGTCAACGGGCTGGAGACGCGGCGTGTCCGCGTCGGCGACACGCACATGGTTACCGTGGACGAGGCCGATTGTTCGGTCACCGTCAACGGGATCCGGGGCAATTCGGTGATGCTGACTGGGGACTGCGCTTGAGGCTGCGCCTGAACTAGCCGTACTGTTCCAGCATGGTCCGCAGGTCGGACAGCGTGTTCGCCTCAGCCACGGGCTTGTCGTGGCGCCAGCGGGCCATGCGCGGAAAGCGCAGCGCCACCCCGGACTTGTGCCGCGGGCTGGCCTCGATCCCCTCGAAGGCGATCTCGAACACGTGTTCGGGGCGTACCTGCCGCACCGGGCCGAAGCGCTCGGTGGTGTTGCGGCGCACCCAGTTGGTGATCTGGCGGAACTCGGCATCGGTCAGGCCGGAATAGGCCTTGGTGAACGGCACCAGCGCGTTGCCGTCCCAGACCGCGAAGGTGAAATCGGTGAACAGGTTGGCCCGCCGCCCGTGGCCTTGCTGGGCGTAGATCATCACGGCATCGATCGTCAGCGGATCGAGCTTCCATTTCCACCAGTCTCCCTTCTTGCGCCCGGCATGGTAGGGGCCGCTGCGCCGCTTGAGCATCAGGCCTTCGGTGCGGTGTCGTCGCGCCGTGGTGCGAATGGAGGCAAGACTGTCCCAGCTTTCGAAGGGCACCAACTGTGAGGGCCGCAGCGGCGCGTCCTCGGGCAGGGTGTCGAGCATCGCGTCCAGCCGCGCGCGCCGCTCGGCGAAAGGTGTTGCGCGCAGGTCTTGGCCGGCCTCCTCCAGAAGGTCGTAGGCCATCAGGATCACCGGCGCCTCGGTCAACAGCTTCTTGGGCACGGTCTTGCGGGTGATGCGTTTTTGTAGCGCGGCGAAGGGCAGCGGGCCATCGCCGTCATGCGCCAGCAACTCGCCATCGAGAACAGTGCCATCGGGCAGTACCTCGTGCAACCCGGCCAGTTCGGGAAAGCGGTCAGTCATCAGTTCCTCGCCGCGCGACCAGATGAAGCACTGCCTGCCGCGCGCGATCACCTGCCCGCGGATACCGTCCCATTTCCACTCCGCCAGCCAGTCCTCCGGTGGCCCAAGGCCCTTGGGCCCGTCCTCGATCCCGTAGGCAAGGCAGAACGGGTAGGGGCGTGACAGGTCGTCGGCCTGATCGAAGCTTTCGATCAGATCGGTCCACGTGGTGCTGTCGGGCGTCCAGTCACCCATCAGCCGGTGCGCCAGTTCTGCCTCGTCGCGCCCCGTCGCTTGGGCCAGCGCGCGGGTCATCAGCTTGCGGCTGATGCCGATGCGGAAGCCGCCGGTCAGCAGCTTGTTAAAGACCAGACGCTCCAGCGGGTCCATTGCGTCCCAGGCCGCGAGGATACGGGTCTTGCGCGCGGCCTCGTCCGCCTCTTTCAACGTCCGCAGCCGGTCGATCCATGTGGAAAGGCTGGCATCGTGGGTCGTGCCGGGCGCGGGCAGCACCAGCGCAATGGTCTCGGCCAGATCGCCGACGATCGGGTAGCTTTCCTCGAACAGCCACAGCGGGATGCCCGCGCGTTCGGCCGCCCATTCGCGCAGGCGCGTGGTGGTGATCGCGCGTTTCGGGCGCCGCCCCGAAAAAAGCGCGATGGTCCAGAGCCGGTCGGCCTCGGGCGCGTCGCGGAAATAGTCGGCGAGGGCCGTCACCTTGGTATTGGTGCGGGTGGTCTGGTCGAGCGTGGCGAAAAGTGCTGCGAAGCGTTTCATGCCTCTTCCTCCCCTGTCTCGCCGTCCAACGTCTCGCCGGTGAACTCGGTCTGCACGATATCCGCGTCATAGCCCTGCTCGGCCAGCCAGCGCGCGAAGATCGACGTATAACCGTGGGTGACGTGGATGTGGTTTGCCCCGGTCTCTGCGATGGCACGGTTCAGGCCGGCCCAGTCGGTATGATCGGAGATGACGAACCCGCGATCCGCCGCCCGCCTGCGCCGCACGCCGCGCAGCCGCATCCAGCCGCTGGCAAAGCCCGTGGAGGCGGGGCGAAACCGCCGCGCCCATGTCCCCGACAGCGCCCCCGGCGGGGCGAGCACGAGCGCGCCGCGGCGCTGTTTCGGGTCCAGATCGGGTGTGACATATTCGGTGTAGGGCAGGGCGATGCCCTGGCCGCGCAGCACGTCGTTCGTCTTTTCGACCGCGCCATGGGTCAGGATCGGCGCGATCTCAGGGTCCAGCAGGCTGAGCACGCGTTGCGCCTTGCCCAGGGCATAGGCCCCGAGCAGGCTGAACCGCCCTTGGGCGGCGTTTTCCGCCCACCACGCGTTGATCTCGGCGGCGACCTCGGCCTCGGCCGGCCAGTCGAAGACCGGCAAACCGAAGGTGCATTCGGTGACGAAATGGTGACAGCGCACCGGCTCGAACGGCGTCGACAGCGCGTCGGCCTCCAGCTTGTAATCGCCGGACACCACCCAGACCTCGCCACCCACCTCGACGCGGATCTGCGCCGAGCCGGGCACATGGCCCGCGGGATGAAACGACACGGTCGCGTCGCCGATCCGGCGGGTTTCGCCGTAGCGGATGGCGTCGAGGCTGATCTCGCCCAGCCGGTGACGCATCACAGGTGCCGCGAGATCCGTGGCAAGATAGGCGCCGTGCCCGTCGCGCGCATGATCGGCATGGCCGTGGGTGATCAGCGCGCGGGCGACCGGGCGCCACGGGTCGATGTGGAAATCGCCGGCGGGGCAGTAGATGCCCTCTGGGGTGAATGTCAGCGCCATGACCGGATGATAAACCATGTAGATCGCGCGACCAGCCTCTTGCGGTGCGACATGGGCCGGTTATGCTTTTGGCGGATAAAAAAGGGCTTGGGGGACATGACATGCGATTTCTGAGATATGGCGAGATCGGCCACGAACAGCCGGCGGTGCTGGACGAGGACGGCCAGCTGCGCGACCTGAGCGGCGTGGTGCCGGATCTGGCGGGCGGCGTGCTGGCGGATCTGCCGCGGATCAACCCGCAAAGCCTGCCGCGTGTGCCCGGCAATCCGCGCATCGGCGCGCCGGTGGGGCGGGTCGGCAAGCTGGTCTGCATCGGGCTGAATTACTCCGATCACGCCGCCGAACTGGGGGTGGAGCCGCCCGAAGACCCGGTGATCTTTCTCAAGGCGACCTCGTCGATCGGCGGCCCGAACGATCCGGTGATCCTGCCGCGCGGATCGCAGAAGGGCGACTGGGAGGTCGAGCTGGGCATCGTCATCGGACGGCGCGCGAAATACGTGACCGAGGCGCAGGCGCTGCGCCATGTCGCGGGCTACACCATCGTCAACGACGTCTCCGAGCGCGCGCTGCAAACCGAACGCTCGGGGCAGTGGACCAAGGGCAAGAGCTGCGACACCTTTGCGCCGATGGGGCCATGGCTGGTGACGCCCGACGAGGTGGGTGACGTGCAGACCCTCGATCTGTCGGCGGACGTGAACGGCACGCGCATGCAAACCGGCAATACCGCCCGCATGATCTTCTCGGTGGCCGGGATCGTGTCCTACCTGAGCGAGCTGATGACGCTGCACCCGGGCGACGTGATCGCCACGGGAACACCGCCGGGCGTGGCCATGGGCCAGAAACCGCCGAGGTTCCTGAAGGACGGCGACGAGATGGTGCTGCGGATCTCGGGCCTTGGCGAACAGCGGGTGATGGTGCAGGCCGAGGGGTAAGGGCGTGCGTCGCGAGGATAGAACCCAAGAATCCGGGGATGCCCTTTTGCGGTTGTTGGAAAGCCCTGAGAGCAGTCGCTCAGCGCCTGACCGCCGGGTGGGCGCTACAATGCTTGCCGCGATGCGCTTTATGGTTACAGATCCTGTAACGATTGAACGGAGTTGCAGCGTTGCAAAAGCGCCCGCCCGAGGGGGCGGTCGGGCGCTGCGCGGCGGCGCGTGCCGCGCCTTGATTCCGCGCAAGGGAACCGGGCTGCGACGTCCCCTTCAGGCCAATCTCCGCCCGACACGCATACACGGGCGTCATGACACGGGCATCAACCAACAGGACCCGTCTTCTCAGGACATCGCCATGGCGTCTGCGTATCGGGATCTGTCGAAAAAATCACAAAGCAAGCTGAACAGGTGAACCTGTGTCGCCCTGGTGTCCATCAGGGTTTCGTGACGTCCGCCCGTGACCATTTCCAGGCGGCCGCGCGGCCACCGCGCCATCCGGTCGGCCACGCGGGGGGCATCGACGATGTCCTCGTCGCTGCCGAGGATCGTCAGGCAGGGCAGGTCGGGCGAGGGACGTAGTGACAGCTCACGTGTCTCGCGCAGGGCCTCGTAAAGCCAGCGCAGGCTCGGCCCACCAAGGCCCAGTTCCGGATGCGCCCCGATCTGGCGCTTCATGAATTCCCACATGCCCGGATCATTGGTCAGCTTGTTGGTCTCGAACGGCTCGGTCATCACGTAGTGGTCGGCGGTGGTGCCGGGCGCGTAACGGTGGCTCAGCCCCACCTGGTGACTGCTCCATGACAGCCACCACGCGACGGGGCGCAGCGGCTCGGCCAGCTTGATGCCCCACATCGGGCTGGAAAAGACGCAGCTTTGCACGTCGAGCCCCTGCATGACGGCGCGCAGCCCGATGCAGCCGCCCATCGAATGCGCCAGCAGGTGCCACGGGCGCGGCAGATCGAGCCGTGCGGCGGCGTCTGTCATTGCCGCCACGTCGTTCTGATAATCGGGGAAGTGGTTTACATGGCCCGACATCGTGTCGTCGAGCAATCGGTCCGCCAGCCCCTGGCCGCGCCAGTCGATGACGAGGCTGGCATAGCCATGCTGTGCGAGCGCCGCGGCGGCCCGGCCGTATTTTTCGACATACTCGGTGCGTCCCGGAAAGATCAGGACGGTGCCCTTCGCCGCGTCGTGGTTCCAGAGGCCGACGCGCAGGCGCAGGCCATCGCGCGCGGTGATCCACCACGCCCGACCGTCCTGCGGCCCCTCGGCCACCTCGGCAAAGAGCGGCGCCTCGTCCATCAGGCGAGGACGCTGCCCAGCTTCATCGCAAGGCTCATGTCGCCATCGACGCCGAGCCGTCCCGACATGAATGCCGCCGTCGGGTCGAGGTCGCCCTGCAGGATAGACCCGAACGTGTCGGCATCCGCGGTGAGGGTCACCTCGGCGTCTTCATCGGCGGCGCGCGCGCCTTCCGAATCGATCATCACGGTGCCTTCGCCCTCGATCACGAACTTCGCGGTTCCGTCAAAGCCGTCATCACCCATCTTCGCGTTCAGGGCGGTCACGGCCGCATTGATCTTGTCACTCATCGGCGCATCCTTTCAAAATCGCGATGACGGGGGTTTGCATGCCGTCATTCTGCGTTAAACTGATATAGTCATGAAGACAGTCATCACCAATCTCAAGCGTATCGTCGCGGCATATGCGACGGTAACTCTTTTTTGCCTTCCCGCGATGGCCGACGGGGACCGGGTCGAGACGCTGTTGGAGCAGTTAGCCGAGTCTGAACCTGCCGAGGCCCGCAAGCTCGCCGCCGAGATCGAGATGGCTTGGTCGAATTCCGGCTCTCCGTCGATGGACCTTCTGTTGCGGCGCGGCAAGGACGCGATCGAGGCGGGCGAGCACGTTGCGGCGGTAGAGCATCTCAGCGCCCTCATCGATCACGCGCCGGACTTTGCCGAAGCATGGCATCTGCGCTCGGTCGCGTTCTTCAAGCAGGACCGCTACGGGCTCGCGCTTGCGGATATCGAGCGGGCCCTGATCCTCGAGCCGCATCATTACAACGTGCTCTACGGGCTCGGGGTGGTGCTGGACGAGATGGGTCAGCACGCGATGGCCTACGAGGCGTTCACCCGCGTCATGGCTATACATCCGCACCACGAAGACGTATCTGCCGCGCGCGAGCGTGTGGCCGGGCAACTGGGCGGCGCGGAACTCTGACGGTATAAGGAACGCGGCGGATGTCCGAACAGTCGAGAACCCTGGCGGTTCTGGGCCCGACCAATACCGGCAAGACGCATTTCGCCATCGAGCGGATGCTGGGCTATCGCACCGGGCTGATCGGGTTGCCGCTGCGCCTTCTGGCGCGCGAGGTCTATGACCGGATCGTCGCGGCACGCGGGCCGTCCGTCGTGGCACTGGTCACCGGCGAGGAGCGTATCGTGCCGGCCCGCGCGCAATACTGGGTCTGCACCGTCGAGGCGATGCCCGAGGGCATGGGCACCGATTTTGTGGCCATCGACGAGATCCAGCTTTGCGCCGATCCAGAGCGTGGCCATGTCTTCACCGACCGGTTGTTGCGGATGCGCGGCCAGCACGAGACGCAGTTCCTCGGCAGCCACACGATGCGCGGCGTCATCGCCAATCTGGTGCCCGGCGTTGAATTCCTGAGCCGCGAACGCATGTCGCAGCTGACCTACGCGGGCCCCAAGAAGATCGCGAAGATGCCGGCGCGCAGCGCGATCGTCGGGTTCTCGGTGGAAAACGTCTACGCCATGGCCGAATTGCTGCGCCGCCAGAAGGGCGGGGCGGCGGTGGTGATGGGCGCGCTATCCCCGCGCACCCGCAACGCGCAGGTCGAGCTTTACCAGAACGGCGACGTGGATTACCTCGTGGCGACCGACGCCATTGGCATGGGGCTGAACCTCGACATCAACCATGTCGCGTTCTCGTCGCTGGCGAAATTCGACGGCCGCCGCGTGCGCTCGCTTTACCCCAACGAGCTGGGGCAGATCGCCGGGCGCGCGGGCCGCGGCATGACCAACGGCACCTTCGGTGTCACCGGCGAGGCGCCCGATCTCGAACCCGATCTCGCGCAGGCGATCACCGAGCACCGTTTTGCGCCGATCCGCAAGCTGGAATGGCGCAATGCCAAGCTCAGCTTCGGGTCCACGGATGCGCTCATCGCGTCCCTGGAGGTCAAGCCCGAGAACGAGCTGCTGGCCCGCGCTCGCGAGGCCGATGACCTTGGCGCGCTGCGCACCCTCGCAGATCAGCCCGATGTCGCCGCCCGCGCCACGGCGGCCCCCGCGGTGCGGCTCTTGTGGGACGTCTGCCGGATCCCCGATTTCCGCGGCATCAGCCATGTCGAACATGCCAGCCTGCTGGAGCGGATCTTTTGCGACCTGCACGAGTTGGGCCGCGTACCCGATGACTGGCTGGCCGCGCAGGTCGCCCGCATCGACCGCACCGATGGTGATATCGACACGCTGTCCAAGCGTCTGGCATATATCCGCACCTGGACCTATGTGGCACAACGAAAGGGTTGGGTGGATGACGAAAATCATTGGCGTGGCGAGACACGCGCGGTAGAAGACCGCCTGTCGGATGCGTTGCACGAGCGTTTGACGCAGAGATTTGTGGACCGGCGCACATCCGTGCTCTTGCGCCGGCTCAAGCAGAAGGAGGCCATGGTGGCCGAGGTAAACGATCAGGGCGATGTGACCGTCGAGGGCGAATTCGTCGGGCGTCTCGAAGGGTTCCGCTTCATGCAGGACAAGACCGCCGCCGCACAGGAGGCGCGCACACTGCAACAGGCGAGCCTGCAGGCCCTAGCCCCGCATTTCCATCTCAAGGCGGACAGGTTCTACAACGCCCCCGATCCCGAAATTGACTTCACCGAACAGGGCGGGCTGTTGTGGGGAAAAGAGGCCGTCGGCAAGCTGACGCCCGGGTCCGATCCGCTGAAACCGCAGGTCGTGGCCTTCGTCGATGACGAGGCCGGCGCGGACGTGGCCCAGAAGGTGCAGCGCCGCCTGCAGCATTTCATCGACCGCCGCATCGCCACCCTGTTCGAGCCGCTGATGACCCTGCAGCGCGACGAGACGCCGACCGGGCAGGCGCGCGGCTTCGGGTTCCGGATGGTCGAGGCCATGGGCATTCTGCCGCGTGGCGAGGTCGCCGCCGAGGTCAAGGCGCTCGACCAGGAGGCGCGCGGCGCGCTGCGCAAGCACGGCATCCGGTTTGGCCAGTTCACCGTGTTCATGCCCGCGCTGCTGAAGCCCGCGCCGACGCGCCTGCGGCTGGTGCTGTGGTCGTTGGCCCAAGGGCTTGATCACTTCCCCGAGGCGCCGCCACCCGGGCTGGTGACGGTGCCCGCCACGGGGGAGACGCCCAAAGGATATTTCAGCATGGCAGGCTACCGTGCGGCGGGCGAGCGGGCGATCCGCATCGACATGCTGGAACGGCTGGCCGACATGCTGCGTGCCGAGGATACCCGCGCCGGGTTCGAGGCCAAGGCCGACATGCTGTCGATCACCGGCATGACGCTGGAGCAGTTCGCCGACCTGATGCAGGGTCTGGGCTACAAGGCCGAGCGGGGCGAGCGCGAGAAGGTCAAGCCGGTTGATCAGGCCGTGGCCGAGGCGCCGGCGGATGCGGCGAAGGCCGCCGAGGACACCGAGCCCGAAAGCGCGCTCGACGCTGTGGCCGAGATCACCGATCAGGGCGAGGCCCCGATCGCCGCGGAGCCCGAGGCCGAGCCCGAAGCGGTCCCCGAGATCCCCGCCAGCCCCGAAGAGGAAACCCCTCCGGGCGAGACACCCGAAACCGCGGCCCCCGAGATCGAGGTCTACTACACCTTCACATGGGCGCCGCGCGCCAATCGCGCCGCCGAGGGGAACCGCGGAAAGCCCCGCAAGCCGCAGGCGCAGGGCAAACCCGCCAAGAAATCCGGCGGCAAGCCGGGATCTAAGGGCAAACCCCGTGACGATCGTGCCCAAGGCGAGGCAAAGGCACCGTCGGATCGCCCGAAGAAGGAAGAGCGCATCGACCCCGACAACCCCTTTGCCGCAGCACTGATGGGGCTGAAGACCAAGAGGTGAGCGTGGCAGGTGACTCGGCCCGTATCCGGCTCGACAAGTGGCTGTGGCAGGCGCGGTTCTTCAAGACGCGCAGCCTGGCCGCGCGTCAGGTCAGTTCGGGCCATGTTCGGGTCAACGGAAAGCGGGTGTCGAAACCCGCCCATGCGGTCGGGCCGCAGGATGTGCTGACCTTCGCCCAAGGTGACGCGGTCAAGGTGATCCGCGTTCTCGATCCCGGCACAAGGCGCGGCCCGGCCCCCGAGGCACAGGCGCTTTACGACGATCTGAGCGAGCCCGTCCCGCGCGACACCGCGCCCGCCGCACCGAAATACGAGGGCAAGGGCCGCCCCACGAAACGCGAGCGCCGCAAACTCGATCTCGATAAACGCGGGGCGCTTGAATGATGCGCGGCACTGGACTAGGTCACCCGAGATCCCGAAAGCATGAAAGACGGCCATGACCTATATCGTCAACGACAACTGCATCGCCTGCAAGTACACCGACTGCGTCGAGGTCTGCCCGGTGGATTGCTTCTACGAAGGCGAGAACATGCTGGTCATCCATCCCGACGAGTGCATCGATTGTGGCGTCTGCGAACCGGAATGTCCCGCCGATGCGATCCGCCCGGACACCGAGCCGGAAATGGAAAAATGGGTGGAGTTCAACCGCAAGTATTCCGAGATGTGGCCGGTGATCGTCACCAAGAAGGATCCGCTCCCCGAGGCTGAGGAACGCGACGGCGAGACCGGCAAGCTGGAGAAATACTTCACCGAAGCCGCCGGCGAGGGCGGCTGAACACGGACCAGTGCGCGCAAAAACGCTGAAATTGCGCGTATCGGCGATACGCGCCCTTTCGCATGTGTTCTTTTTGTGGTACAAGATCGATCTATTACATGAGAAATGCGTGACGGTGCCTGTCAGCAGCCGGCTGATAAGGTGCGTTACAAGGATAGTGGCACATGGCTTCGGTCCGGAATTGGTCCGCGGTGCGTGTTCCTATGTCCAGTCCAGTACCTTGCGAGGAAATGAACCGAATGCCCAAATCCAGACAGACCGAGTTTCGCCCCGATGACTATGTCGTGTATCCCGCGCATGGCGTGGGTCAGATCATGTCCATCGAGCAGCAGGAGATTGCCGGCATCACGCTGGAACTTTTCGTGATCTCGTTCGAAAAGGACAAGATGACCCTGCGGGTGCCGACCGACAAGGCGACGGAAATCGGCATGCGCAGCCTGTCCACCCCAGACGTGATCTCGCAAGCGATGGTCACGCTCAAGGGCAAGGCCAAGGTCAAGCGCGCGATGTGGTCGCGGCGGGCGCAGGAATATGAACAGAAAATCAATTCGGGCGATCTCATCGCGATCGCCGAGGTCGTGCGCGACCTGCATCGCAACGACGAACAGCGCGAGCAGAGCTATTCCGAGCGTCAGCTTTACGAGGCCGCGTTGGAGCGTCTGACCCGCGAGGTGGCCGCCGTCGCCGGCGGCGACGAGGTGCAGGCCGCCAAGCAGGTCGACGAGGTTCTGGTCACCCGCGCCGCGTGACCTTCTGCCTTATGGCTATCCGGCCATGCCCCTCGGGCGCGGCCGTTTTCATGGCAAAATGCTGAACAGCACCGCGATCTCGACCACCTGCTGCGTCGCCCCGAGGATGTCGCCGGTCTGACCGCCGACCCTTACCTGCGCGATCCGCGAGATAGCGGCGGCGGCGATCAGCGCCCAGATCGCGGCCCAAAGACCCGACGCCCCTGCCAGCAGGAGCGTCAGACCGAAGGCGATCCCGATGCCGACCGCCGCGGTGGCCGGGGCAGGGCGTCCCTGGCTGTGCGACAGGCCGGTGGCGCGCGCATGTGGCAAGACCGCCATCACGCAAGGCATGACACCGCGCGACAGCGCAGCGCTTGCCACGATGGCCGCCGCTGCCGTGGCAGGACCGTCGCCGAACAGCAGCCAGAGGGCCGCCCATCTCGCGCCAAGCGACAGCACCAGCGCGATCACGCCATAGGTGCCGATATGGCTGTCCTTCATGATCTCCAGCCGCCGCTCCCGCGTCCAGCCGCCCCAAAGCCCGTCGGCGGTATCGGCCAGCCCGTCCTCGTGCAGCGCGCCGGTGCAGATCACCAACACGCCGAGCGTCACCAGCGCAACAAGCGGCAGGGGCAGACCCAGCCCTTGCGCCAGCACGCCTGCGAGCGCCGCCAGCCCGCCGATCACCATGCCGGCCAGCGGATAGGCCCAGGCCGCGCGTGCCCCCCGGTCATGGGACATACCGGGCAGTGGCAGCCGGCTGAGCAGCGACAGCGCCTGCGCCACGTCGCGCGCACGCAAGAGGGCGGTGTCGGTTTCTGCCATGCGAGGGGCCTTTTCGGGTGGGGCGTGACTGGCCGCTGCGATACAGAAGGGCATCCGAGTTTGCAACGAGGCCTGCGATGCGTGCCGATTTCTCGACCCTCGACGACGTGGCGTGCCTGCTGCGCGATCTGCCACGGCCCGATACGGCGGCCATTGAGGCCGCCCGCGCCCGTGATGCCGACCTGACCAAGCCCCCGGGCGCGCTTGGCCGGCTGGAGGATCTGGCGCTCTGGTATTGCGGCTGGCGCGGCACGGCCCGCGCGCGGGTGGAGGCGCCGCAGGTGCTGGTCTTTGCCGGCAATCACGGGGTCTGCGCGCAGGGCGTCTCGGCCTTCCCGCCGGATGTCACTGCGCAGATGGTCGCCAATTTTCGTTCGGGGGGCGCGGCGGTCAACCAGCTTGCGGATGTCGCGGGCGCGCGCATGGACGTGCATCCGCTCAATCTAGACCACCCTACGGGCGATATCAGCCTTGGCCCGGCAATGACCGAGGCCGAAGTCATCGCGGCCCTGCGCGCCGGCTGGGAGGCTGTGGAGGACGCGACCGATCTGCTGGTCGCGGGCGAGATGGGCATCGGCAACACCACCGCTGCTGCCGCCATCGCCCTTGCATTGCACGGCGGCGCGGCCGAGGACTGGACCGGGCGCGGCACGGGCCTTGACGATGCCGGGCTGGGCCACAAGGCGCAGGTCGTGTCGCGCGCTGTGGCCGTGAACGCGGGTGCGGGCCTTGACGGGCTGGAGGTGCTGCGCCGCCTCGGCGGGCACGAGATCGCGGCGATGGCGGGCGCGATCCTGCGGGCGCGCGCAACCCGTATCCCGGTCATTCTGGACGGCTTCATCTGCACCGCCGCCGCCGCCTGTCTTGAGGCCACACAGCCCGGCGCGCTCGATCACGCGGTCGCCGGCCATGTCAGCGCCGAACCGGGCCATGCCCGCCTGCTCGATCATCTGGGCAAGGTGCCGCTCCTGTCGCTTGGCCTGCGGCTTGGCGAGGGGTCCGGCGCGGTGCTGGCGATGGGGATCGTGCAATCGGCGCTCGCCTGTCATTCTGGCATGGCGAGTTTTGCCGAGGCGGGCGTGTCAGAGCGTTGAGGGCAGGGTGCTCTGCCGCGTGTGCGCGACGTCGCACCGGCTTGACCGCTGCCATGCACCCGAATACTGATAAAATTCGTCGGATAAACCCCGGAGCGTTCCACGCATGAGCGAAACTCTGTTGCACCGTCTGGCCTGGGTCGTGGTGGCCGTGTGTCTTGCGCCGATCGTCGCCGCGGCGCTGTCGGCTTTCACGGGCGATCTTCAGACATGGCGCGAAGTCTTGTCCACGGTGCTGCCGCGCTACACGGCGACCACGCTGACGCTGGTGGTCATCGTCGGGATCGGCACGGCGGTGATCGGGTCGCTGACCGCGTGGCTGGTGACCGTCTACCGGTTTCCCGGCGTCCGCCTGCTGGAGATCGCGCTTGCCCTGCCGCTGGCGTTTCCGGCCTACGTGATGGCCTATGCCTATACCCACATGCTCGATCATCCCGGCCCGGTGCAGACGGCGTTGCGCGATGTCACGGGCTGGGGGCCGCGCGAGTACTGGTTTCCCGAGGTCCGCAGCCTTGGCGGCGCGGCGCTGATGCTGACCATCGTGCTTTATCCCTATGTCTACCTGCTGGCGCGCGCCTCGTTCCGGCAGCAATCGGCCAACGCGTTCCTCGTGGCGCGCACGCTCGGGCGCTCGCCGATGGGGGCCTTCTGGCATGTGGCACTGCCGATGGCGCGGCCGGCGATTGCCGGCGGCGCGCTGCTGGCGATCATGGAGACGATCGCGGATTTCGGCACCGTGGCGTTTTTCAACGTGCAGACCTTTGCCACCGGCATCTACCAGGCGTGGTTCAGCCTTGGCGACCGCGCGGCGGCCTCGCAGCTTGCGCTGTGCCTGCTGGTCTTCGCGCTGCTGCTGGCGGGGCTGGAACGCCACAGTCGCGGGCGCGCGCGGACAGCGGCACAGGGCGGGCGGTTCGAGACGATGGAGCGGCCCCGGCTGCGCGGCGCCGCCGGCTGGGGGGCATTCACCGCCTGCTTCCTGCCGGTGCTTCTGGGGTTCATCATCCCGGTGATCATGCTGGGCGTGATGGCCGTGGGATCGGGACAGGACCTTCTGTCGCCGCGCTATCTCGGCTTCATGTCGAACTCGCTGACGCTGGCCAGCGTCGCCGCCGTGCTGACCGTGGTCGGCGCGATCCTCGTGGGATTTCGCGCGCGTACGCGCCCCGGGCGCGCCTCTCGCTGGTTGGTCGTGGGCGCGGGGTTGGGTTACGCGGTGCCCGGCGGCGTGATCGCCGTCGGGCTGATGGTGCCGATGGCCGCCTTCGACAACGCGGTGGACGCGTTCATGCGCGGCACCTTCGGGCTCAGCACCGGGCTGCTGATCACCGGGTCGATCTGGCTGATGGTGCTGGCCTATGTCGTCCGCTTCATGGCCGCGGCCCTCAACGCCTATGACAGCGGCATGGCCACGGTGCCGGGGCATCTCGACGCCATCGGGCGCTCGCTGGGCCAGCCGGGGCCGAAGCTCCTGACGCGGGTGCATCTGCCGGTGGCGCGGACATCCGTGCTGACGGCGCTGCTGATCGTCTTCGTCGACGTGATGAAGGAACTGCCCGCGACACTGATCCTGCACCCGTTTGATTTCCAGACCCTCGCGGTACAGGCGCACCGGCTTGCCGCCGACGAGCGCCTGTCCGAGGCGGCGGTGCCGTCGCTGGTGCTGGTGGCGTTCGGCCTGATCCCGGTGGCGATCCTGTGCCGGACGCTGGGGCGTCAGAGCGCGGGCCAGAGTTCCGCCAAGCTCGGATCGGCCATTTCGGCCGGGTAGCGATCAGCCGGGGCGTTTCAGGCTGAATGTCTCGCGGATCACCGAATAATCCATGTAGCCAAGCCGCGTCAGCGGGTTGAAGCGTGTCACGTCGAACCGCCCGTCGACCACACAATCGTCGCGCATATGCACGCCCGTCACCTCGCCGAAGACCACGAAATTCGCCTCGCCCGGCAATTGCACGATCTGCGTCAACCGGCATTCGAGGTTGGCGGGGGATGCCGCGACGCGCGAACAGGCCACGGTCGTGCACTCGGCCTTCTCAAGCTCGGCATCGGCGAACTCGTCCACCTCGCGCCCCCACGGGCCCGAGCTTTGGTTCATCGGTTCGGTCAGCGCCTCGCTGACCACGTTGACGCAGAAGACACCCGTCTGGCGGATATTGTCGACGCTGTCCTTGGTGCCGTCACGGTCGGGTTTGGCCGAGGTCGAGGCGAACATCACCTGCGGCGGCACGTAGGCGACGGCGTTGAAAAACGAATAGGGCGCAAGATTGTCGCGCCCGTCGGCATCGCGCGACGAGATCCAGCCGATGGGCCGGGGCGTCACGATGGCGTTGAACGGGTTATGCGGCAGGCCGTGGCCGTCTTCGGGTTTGTAGAACATCGGCGGGGCTCCTGAACTTATCCGGTTTGTGCCAGCCGTAACGCCGTGCTACGCGCCATGCCAGTCGATTTTCGCGAAGGTGTGCGGCGCCATGTTCGAATTGCGGCCCGAAGGCTCCGCAGACCAGTGGGAGGTCGAGGCGCTGTATGACCTGTGCTTTGCGCCCGGGCGCGAGGCGCTGTCGTCCTACCGCTTGCGCGACGATGTGCCCCCCGTGGCCGATCTTTGCCTTGTCGCGGTCGATGAGGGCGCCATCGCCGGCGCGATCCGGTTCTGGCCGGTGCGCATCGGGGAGGCGCGCGCGCTGCTGTTGGGGCCGGTGGCGGTGCACCCGACCCACCAGGGCGAGGGTATGGGCGCGTGGCTCATCCGCGAGGGTATCGACCGTGCGCGCGCGGACGGCTGGCAGCGGATGCTGCTGGTGGGTGATGCGCCCTATTACGGACGCTTCGGTTTTGCCCGTCTCGACCGCGTGACCATGCCGCCCCCCACCAACCCCGAACGTGTCCTCGGACTGGCCTTGCAGCCAGGCGCGTGGGATCACGTCACAGGCGAGGTAACGCGCGCCGCTTGAAATCGCGGCCCCGCAAGCGCAGCTTGTCACATAGGTCAGGGATAATGCGGGGCGCAACACGATGGAAATTCTGGGCCGGCCGATTGACGAGGCCACGACCGAGGCGCGGCTCGATGCGCTGATCCGGCGCAACGCGCGCGCGGGCAATGCGGCGATGGATGTGCTCAACATGGTCGGTGGGCAGGCCGAAGGGCTTCTGGACCGTCTGCCGCCAACCGTGCGGATGCGCCTGAATTCCACCACCGAAGACGCGCTGCGCCAGGCCGCCGAGGCCGCGCACCGATCGCGCGGCGTGGTGGGCGACGGCCCGGCCTGGCGCGTGCAGGCGCTGACCACGATGATGGGGGCTGCGGGCGGCATGGGCGGTCTGCCGACGGCGCTGGCCGAATTGCCGGCCACGACGACGATCCTCTTGCGCGCGATCCAGGATGTCGCGCTCGATCACGGGTTCGATCCGGACGAGCCGTCGGTGCGCTTCGGTTCGGTCGAGGTGTTCGGCGCCGCCGGCCCGCTGGCCGATGACGATGGCGTCAACCTTGGCTTCATCGGCACGCGGATGACGCTGACCGGCGCTGCGATGCGCACGCTGATTGCGCGCGTGGCCCCCAGGCTCGCGACCGTGCTGGGGCAAAAGCTCGCGGCCCAGACCGTTCCGGTGCTCGGGGCGGCGGCCGGGGCGGGCATCAACTACGCCTACACGCGATATTACCAGGACATGGCGCATGTGCATTTCGGCCTGCGGCGGCTGGCGATCGATTCCGACTGCGCGCCAGAGGATCTTGTGAAGGCCTTTCGAGAGCGGGCCGCGCGCGGCACCGGCTGAGCCGCTCAGGAGCGCCAGAAGGTCGGCACCAGAAGCACGATCACCGCGAGGACCTCCAGCCGTCCCAGCAGCATGGCGAATATCATCAGCGCCTTGGCCGCATCGGGAAACTTCATGATCGCGCCGGTCGGGCCGACGCGGTCGCCGAAGGCCGGCCCGATATTGAAGATCGCCGTCCACGCCCCGGTGATCGACTCCATCACCGTCAGCCCGGTCAGTTCCAGCGCGACCGCGAAGAACCCCAGCGACAGCACGTAGCAGGTGAAAAGCAGCATCACCGATTGCAGCACGTCATCCTCGACGCGCCGCCCGTCATGGCGCAGGACCATGACGCTGGACGGTTGAAAGATCCGCCGCGCCTGCTGGCCAAGCGCGCGCAGCATGAGCTGGTACCGGAAGATCTTGATCGAGCACCCGGTCGAGCCTGTGCAGCCACCGATCGCCCCCACGGCAATCAGGATCACGAAGGGAAACGCGCCCCAGGCCGTCACATCCGCACTGCCAAAGCCGGTGCCCGAAAAGAACGACACCATGTTGAAGATCCGCGCGCGTACGCTCGCCTCGTCCAGGCGACCATTCACCGCGACATCGTAGATAACGACAAGGGTGATCGCGTAGAAGATCCAGCGCAGGTAGGTCTGCACCTGGCTGTCGTGCAGAATGGGGCGCATGTTGCCCTGCACGCCTTGCATCATCCGCACGAAGGGCAGCGATGCAAGGATCATGAAGATCACGCAGGCATATTGCGGTGCGGCCGGAAACGCGCCGAAGGACTGGTCGGAAGTGGAAAACCCGCCGGTCGAGACCGTGGTAAGTGCGTGCATCGTGGCATCGAACGCCCCCATGCCCAGCAGAAGATAGGACAGCGTGCAAGTCACCGTCAGACCCAGGTAGACGTTGAGCACACCCTTGGAGATGTCGACGGTGCGCGGCAGCGCCTTGCCGAAGGTGTCGAACCCCTCGGTGCGAAAGAACTGCATCCCGCCGACGCGCATCTCGGGCAGAAAGACCAGCGCCACGATGACGATCCCCAGACCGCCCAGCCATTGCAGGATGCCGCGCCACAGCAACAGCCCCTTGGGCAGCGCGTCGAGCCCCGCGATCACGGTGGTGCCGGTGGTGGTCATGCCCGACATCGACTCGAAGAAAGCATCGATGAAGCCCAGCTCGGTCGCCCCCAGCATGAGCGGCAGCGCACCGAACAGCGGCAGCACCACCCATGTCAGCGCCGTCATCAGAAAGGCTTGCTGGATGGTCAGCCCCTTGCCGGTCGCGTTCCGGCAGGCCAGTGCCACGAGACCTCCGACAAGGCATGTGATGATCATGCTCTCAAGGAAAACAGGCCAATGGCCGCGCCCCTCGGCGATATCGACGAGCAGCGGAACGGCCATGGTCACCCCCATGGCGGCAAGCAGCAGCCCAACCAGATATCCTACGGGTCGCAAATCGAACATGGCGCAAACCGTTGGGCTTGGGCCACGAGAGTGTCAAGCGCGTTGGTGCGCGCGACGTATGACGGCCAGTCAACCGGTCAGCAGATCCTCGAAGACAAAGGCCGGGATCTCGGCCCGCGTCAGTCCCATGCCGGCCAGTTGCCGGTCGGACATTGCGTGAAGCCGCGCCACGCTGGACACCCGGCTTCGGCTGAGCATGTAGGCATTCATGCCGGGCGCATGCTCGGACAGGAAAAGATCCAGATCGCTTTGCAAGTGCGGTGGCAGGAAGTGGATGTGAACGTCAAGATCGGTCATCGTGTCCCCTCTTGCGTCAGGCGAATTGTCCCCTCCCGACACCGATGATAACGCGTTCCGGGTTGAAAACCATGCCGCGCGTCAGATCGGGCGCACCGTGTTGCTGCAATGCAGCATGTAGATGGCGCCGCCGGAGCATGTCCGGCGGCGCCATCTTGTCCGACAGGGTGCCGGGTCAGCTCAGGTATAGAACTTGTCACGGAAGACATGCATCGCGATCCCGTCGCGGCGGATGCCCATTTCGGCCAGTTCCGTATCCGTTTTCGCCTCGAGGGCTTCGATCTGGCCGCGGCGGGACTCGATGCGATTACGCGCCTCGAACCAGCGTGCGAGGGTCGAAAAGACCTGCTCCCAAATGTCACGCTGCGGTGTTGCGATGGTGTTTGTGGTGGTAGCCATTGGAAACCTCACTTTCGATGTGAACGTTTCCTCCCTCGTGACAGGATGGGGCAGCGGTGTGGCGTCCACCAGTCCCGATTCTGAAGGGCCGGGTTGCAGTGGATGCAACCCGGCCTCCAAGTCACTGTTTTGAAGGGTCTTCAGTTTCCGAGTTTGGCATTTTCGGCGGATTGGACGGCGCGCGTGTGCGCTTTGATTGCTCAGGCGTTGCCTCTTTTTCAGGCACGTTCTTCTCGGTCGGTTGCGCATTTGCCGGTTTCGGCTGCTCGGGCGTCGCGCTTTTCGAGGGGGCGGCGGCTTGCTTGGCCGGCTCGGCAGGCGCTTTCGCGGTCGTGGCCTTCGTGGTCGGCTGCTTCGCCGAGGCTGTTGTCTTTCCCGTGGTGTCTTCGCTCGCCTTGGCGGGCGCCGCGGGCTTTTCCGGCGCGGGTTTGGCGGTGGCGGGTTTGGCGGTGGCGGGCGCGGTCGATCTTGCGGACGAAGGGGCCTGCTTGGCAGGGGTCGCTTTGGTTGCTTTCGCCGCAGGTTTCGGGGCATCCTTGGCCGGCGCCTCGGGTTTTGTCACGGACTCTGTCTGGGGTGCTGCCTCGGGCTTGGCCGCATGCGCCTTGGGCTTCACGGGCGCTTCGGCCTTGGTCTTGGGGGCCGCCTTGGGTTTAGCGAGGCTGTGCGGTGCCCCGGGGGTAACCGCGTCTTCCACGGCGAGTTCCGCCTTCATCGGACTCGGCAGCGGACTGGCCCGCAAGGCGGCAGTCCCGAACACGCGCGCCACGCGCATGTTGTTTTCGATCATGTAGCCGGTGAGCCGGATCCCGGCGGCGGAAAGTTTGAACGGCAGGTCAGGTGAAAGCATCCTCGATATCCTTTATCAGACGCGTCCGCCCCGGCGGCGCGCCTTGAGGGCGGTATGACAGGTGTCAATGCCACGATGCTGCAATGCGGCAAAATCGCGCCGAGGTCAAATCACGATTGCCCCGACGCGCTGTTTTCCGCCTGAAATCTGCCCGTCTCGCCCGGTGCCGGGGCTAGCGCCCGTGCATCAGCGTCTGGAACATCCTCGGATCGAGGCTTTGCGCCGCGAAGGTGTCGCCCTCGGTCAGCACGCTGACCGCGTCATGGCTGTGCAGGCTTTCCTGGTGGCTGGCCACGATGCGGAAATCCCCGATGCGCGGCTCGGCCAGCAATTCCTTGCAGAACAGCCGCGCCGCATCCTCGACGAAGATCGGGTTCGCGGCATTCAGCTCTGCAAAGGCCTGCTCGTCCTCGCGCTTGACCATGACTTGCGTCTCGGTGGGCACGGCGCGCCGCGCGCATTCGATCAGATCCTCGAACCAGAGGCAGTCCTGGCCCACCAGCTCGACCGAGATCCTCGCGACCGAGCGCTGCGAATGCGGCGTGGCCAATTGTCCACGCGCGCTGCGGGCATGTTCGCTGAGTTCCAGCGAGCACGGGCAGGTCGAGGAATAGACGTAATCGAGATGCATGAACCGACGCGTCACGCCGTCCTGCTGCACAAGTTCAAGCGCGATGTCGTAATACTGGTAGCCTTCCAGATCCGAGCGCAGCGACCGCACCTTCGCCGGATACGAGAACCGCATCTGCAGCCGCGCATCCACCGAATCGAGATCGGCGATGTAATCGGCCAGCGCCGCCTCGATCACGTCGAGGCTGAACGTCTTCTGCGCATGCCTGTAGAAACTGCGCATGATTCGCGACATGTTGATGCCCTTCTTGCCGGCCTCCAGGCTGACCGTGCCGGTCACCGAGGTTTCCAGCATCAGGTCGCCATCGTCGCGGGTGTGATACGCGATCGGCAGGCGGAAATTCGAGATGCCGACATGCTGCAAATGCTGCCGCGTACCGCGGATCAGCGAGGCGGGGCCGTTCTGCAGATCGGGCAGGCTGGCGCGATACGCCTCGGTGACCTCGAAATCCTTCGGATACTCCCGCGACAGGGCCGGGTAGTTCGACAGCGCCGCGTCCGGCAGCAGCCGCGCGATCGACGGATCGAGATCGGCCACTTCTTCCGGGGTGGCCGTGCGTGCCCAGTTGCGCAGCACGTCAAGCGCCTCTTCGGCCGCATCGCGATCCGGTGTGATTTCGGGCGGATGCATGTTCATCGCAAGGTCCCTTTCAATTAGCCTCTGACCATACATAAGTCATTCGTGCGAGATTTCCCAATATCGATGAACGTCTGATTCCCGCGAGGGGCAGCTCGTTCCTAGCGGGTTGAATCAAGCGCCCGGCGCAGATCCGCGATCAGGTCCTCGGGATCCTCCAACCCCACGCTGAGCCGAACAAGACCCGGCGTGATCCCCATCGCCGCCTGACGCTCGGGCGAAAGGCGTTGATGCGTGGTGGTTGCCGGATGCGTCGCGATGGATTTCGCATCGCCGAGATTGTTCGAGATGATGACGATGTCCAGCGCGTTGAGAAACCGGAACGCTGCATCCTGCCCGCCCGCGATATCGAGCGAAAGGATCGTGCCGCCGGGCCCCATCTGGCGCCGCACCAGCTCGTGTTGCGGATGCGCGGGGCTGCCGGGATAGATCAGCTTTGCCAGCGCGGCATGCCCGTCCAGCGCCTCGGCGATGGCGGCGGCGCTTGTCGTTTGGGCGCGGACCCGCAGGTCGATCGTCTCCAGCCCTTTCAGCATCACCCACGCGTTGAACGGTGACAGCGATCCGCCGGTATGCTTCATGTAAGGCTCGACCGTGCCGCGGATGAACTCGCGCGTCCCCAGGATCACACCCCCCAGCGTGCGCCCCTGTCCGTCGATATGCTTGGTGGCGGAATAGACGACCACATCGGCGCCCTGCGCGATGGCGTCCGAATAGACCGGCGTCGTGAAGACGTTGTCGACGATCACCGTGGCGCCCGCCGCATGGGCAAGCTGCGACACCGCCGTGATATCGACCACGTCGAGCGTCGGGTTCGAGATCGTCTCGAAAAACACGGCCTTCGTGTCGGGCCGGATCGCCGCGCGCCACTGCTCAAGGTCCGTGCCGTCGACGAAAGAGACCTCGACGCCGAACCGCGTCAGCACCTCTTCGAGCACGTAAAGACACGACCCGAACAGCGCCCGCGCCGAGACCACGTGATCGCCCGCGCGCAGCATGGACGACAGCGCGCCAGACACCGCCGCCATGCCGCTGGCGGTGGCGAACGCGTCCTCGGCCCCCTCGATGGATGCGATGCGGCTTTCGAACATCGCCACCGTGGGATTGCCGTAGCGGGCATAGATATACTCGTCCTCGCCCGCCTTCACGAAGCGCGCCTGTGCTGCCTCGGCGGTGTCGTAGACGAAGCCTTGCGTCAGGAACAGCGCTTCGCTGACCTCGCCCCACTGGCTGCGCCGCGTGCCGCCATGCACCTGCCGCGTGCGGCTTTTCCAATTGTCGCTCATGATCGTCCTCCGGGCGTCTGCGCCCAAAAAAAGCCCCTGTTTCGGCCAAGCGAAAGGGGCTTTCTCCTGACCTCTTTAGCGGATGTGTTTTACGTGGCCCGCAATCCGGCAACAAAGCACCACGTAGCGCGAGTATCCCCGCGCGCCGGCGGCGTCAACACTGTCACGCAGGTTTAACCGGACCGTCACCTCTTTGACGTATGCGTTCTGTATCCCGAAGCTACAAGATGTAGCAGGGGACGCAACATGCCGCTCATTCATGTCAATGCCGGGCCGGAGGGACCTGAATTGCATGACCGGCCGGGTGCGCTGGGCGAGGATCTGCCCGCGATGCTTGCGGGTGACGGCCCGGTGATCGTGATGGTGCACGGGTTCAAGTACGCGCCCCACCATGCCAGCGAATGCCCGCATGGCCAGATCCTTGCGCTCGACCCGGCGCGCGACTGTTTCAAGGTGGTCAGCTGGCCGCGCGGCCTCGGGTTCGGTCGCGGCGCGGCGGATGAAGGGCTGGGTATCGGCTTTGGCTGGCACGCGCGCGGCACGTTGCGGCAGGCCTATGCCGAGGCCGCGCGCGCCGGCCAAGCGCTGGCGCAACTGATCGCGATCATCCGGCAGATCGCTCCCAACCGGCCCGTGCACGCGGTCGCGCACTCGCTCGGGGCGCGCGTGGTGCTGCAGGCCCTGCCGCATCTGCCGGCGGGGGCCGTCGGGCGCCTGATCCTGCTGGCGGGGGCCGAGTTCGGCGGCCGCGCGGCAGAGGCGCTCGACACCCCGGCGGGCCGCTGCGCCGAGGTGATCAACGTCACCAGCCGGGAAAACGACCTGTTTGATTTCCTGCTGGAATGCATGATCCCGCCGCCGGCGCGCGGCAATCGCAGCCTTGGGCTGGCGCTGCCCTCGGGGCCGAACGTGCTCAACCTGCAGATGGATCACCCCGACACGCTGGCAGCCTTGCGCGGTGCAGGGTTCGAGATCGGCGCGCCGGTGACCCGCATCTGCCACTGGTCGCCCTATACCCGGCCGGGCGTTCTGGCGATGTATGACCGGCTGCTGCGCGACACGGCCCATCTGCCGATCGCCCGCCTCCGCGCGGCCCTGCCGGATCGTCCGACGCCGCGCTGGTCCCGCCTCGTGCCGCGCCCGTCTTTCGCGACCGGTCGCATGGCGCGCGCCCGGCCCGGCATGTGATCGGCCCGGCATGTGATCGCCCGGGCTGCTGTCGGCGCGCGGCGCAGATTTTTCCTACAGCTTGCGCATGGTTTCCGGTATGACACAGCCGATGCCGCAATGCAGCAAGGATGAACCCGATGACCAAGACCGCAAAGCCCGTCAACCTCGCCCTGCAGGGCGGGGGCGCGCATGGCGCCTTCACCTGGGGCGTACTCGACTACATCCTGGAGGACGGGCGCCTGCGCATCGCCGGTATCTCGGGCACCTCGGCGGGGGCGATGAACGCCGTGGCGCTGGCGGATGGTCACACCCGCGGCGGCCCCGACGGCGCGCGCGAGGCGCTCGAAAATTTCTGGGCCGCGATGAGTCGCAGCGCGCAGCACACCCCCCTGCAGCGTACCCCCGTGGACCGGCTCACCGGCAACTGGGGGCTGGAGAACAACCCGTTCTACCATTTCATGAACGCGTTGACGGGCGTCGCGTCGCCCTATCAGCTCAACCCGATGGACATAAATCCGCTGCGCGACCTGGTCGAGGAAAGCATCGATTTCGAGATGGTGCGCAAATGCAACGCGTTCGAGCTTTTCGTCTCGGCCACCAATGTCGAGACCGGGCGCGTTCAGGTCTTCCCGCGCGAGCATCTGACCGCCGACATGGTCATGGCCTCGGCCTGCCTGCCGCAGCTTTATCGCGCGGTCGAGATCGACGGCGTACCCTACTGGGATGGCGGCTACATGGGCAACCCCGCGCTGTTCCCGCTTTATGGCAACACCGGCACCGATGACATCATCGTCGTGCAGATCAACCCGGTCGAGCGCAAGGGCACGCCGCGGTCGGCGCAGGAGATCGAGAACCGCATGAACGAGATCAGCTTCAATTCCAGCCTCCTGAAGGAATTGCGCGCCATCGATTTCGTCGACCGCCTGATCCGGCAGGGCAAGCTGTCGACCGATGAATACCGCCCTGTCAAGGTGCACCTGATCGAGAACGAGGACGCGCTGAAACCGATGGGCGTGTCGTCGAAGATGAACGTGGAGTGGGCGTTTCTCACCCGGCTGCGCGACATCGGGCGCGAGACCGCGGCGGCTTGGCTCGACGCGTGCCACGACCGGATCGGGGTCGAGAGCACCGTGGACGTGCGGTCCATGTTCCAGGGCATCGGCGCCGAGCATCAGGGCTGACGGCCCCCACGCCGGGCATGGCCAAAAAGCCGCACATCGCGCGCGGCGCGGAATTTTCATGGCGACCCGCGCGACAGGTCTGCTAGTCTCGGGCCAAAACGACGAGGGCAGAATGACCAGCACACCTGAAATGACCGACACGATGACCAACACCCTGCGCGCGCATATCATCGCGCAGCCCGACATCATCCTTGAGGATCCCGACCTCATGCGCGCGCTCACGGCGGCGAATGAACGGGCCATGGGCGACAATATCGTCGATCTGCGCGGCATCGCGATGGACCGGCTAGAGGCACGGCTCGACCGGCTGGAGGACACGCACCGCTCCGTCATAGGGGCTGCGCATGACAACCTGTCGGGCATGCACCAGGTGCATCGCGCGATCCTGCGCATGCTCGACCCGCTGGATTTCGGGGATTTCCTGCGCGATCTCGGCGGCGAGGTCGCGCATATCCTGCGCGTCGATCAGCTGCGGCTGGTGCTCGAATCCGCCCGGACCGAAGACGACACGGCGATGCAATCGGCCGGCGAGGTCCTGTCCCTGGCCGAGCCGGGCTTCATCAAGGCCTATGTCGCGGGGCAGCGAAGCACCTCTGCGCGACAGGTGACCTTGCGGCAGATCGACGGCGGCGATGCGCGGGTCTACGGTGCCGAAGGGGCTCGCGTGCGGTCCGAGGCGTGCCTGCTTCTGGATTTCGGCGAGGACCGCCTGCCGGGCCTGCTGGTCATGGGGTCTCAGAACACAGATCGGTTCACCCCCCAGCAGGGCACCGACCTTCTGGCCTTTTTCGCGGGCGTTTTCGAGCGTAGCATGCGTCGCTGGCTGGCATGATCTCGCCCGCCGCGCGCGACGCCCTGCAGGGCTGGCTTGCCGCGCAAAAGGCGCTGCACGGCGCGGCGGATCACACGATCGAGGCCTACGGCGCGGATGTTGCCGCGTTTCTCGCCTTCATGACCCAGCATCACGGCCAGCCGCAGGGGCTGGCCGCGCTTGCCCGGATAGAGACCGCCGACATGCGCGCGTGGATGGCCTTCACCCGGTCGCACGGGGTCGGCGCACGGTCGCTGGCGCGCAAGCTGTCGGCGGTCAAGGGGTTCTATCGCTGGCTCGCGGTGCGCGAAGGGTTCGAGCCGACCGCGGTGCTGTCGATCCGCGCGCCGAAATTCCAGCCCAAGCTGCCGCGCCCGCTGTCGCCGCAGGCCGCGAAAGACCTGATCGAGACACTGGACATGCAATCGTCGCACGCGTGGATCGCCGCGCGCGATCAGGCGGTCGTGACGCTGCTTTACGGCTGCGGTCTGCGCATATCAGAGGCGCTGTCGCTGACCGGTGCGGTCGTCCCGATGGCCGACCTGCTGCGGATCACCGGCAAGGGCGGCAAGGAGCGGCTGGTGCCGGTGATTTCCCCGGCGCGCGACGCCGTGGCGCGGTATGCCCGGATCTGCCCGTTCGAGATCGCCCGCGACGGGCCGCTGTTTTTCGGCGTGCGGGGCGGCGCGCTCGGGGCGCGCGCGGTGCAGAAGGTGGTGGAGCGGACCCGCGAACAGCTTGGCCTGCCGGCGACCGCGACGCCGCACGCGATGCGCCACAGCTTTGCCACGCACCTGCTGAACGCGGGCGGCGACCTGCGGGCGATCCAGGATCTGCTGGGGCATGCCTCGCTGTCGACCACGCAGGCCTATACCGGCGTCGATACCGCCCGCCTGATGGAAGTTTACGCCCGCGCGCATCCGCAAGGGGGCGGCTGAGCTCATCCGGCCGCTGCCCTGTTTCGGTCGCGTGATCCGCGCGCGGGAAAGGAACTGTCCGAATGTTGCAATAATATTGCGGATCAGATGCGCAGGGTATAACTTTTCCCCGATATGGAATCGGAGAGCCAATGCCCCTCACCCGTCTGGACGAGATTGACCGCAAGATCCTGGCCGAATTGCAGGCCGATGGCCGGATGACCAACGTGGAGCTGGCCCGCAGGGTGGGAATTTCCGCACCGCCCTGCCTGCGCCGCGTCCGCACGCTCGAAGAGCAGGGCTTTATCCGCGGCTATCACGCCAAGGTGGATGCGCGCGAGCTCGGGTTCGAGGTGCAGGTCTTTGCCATGGTCGGCCTGCTAAGCCAGGCCGAAGCGGACCTGTCGGCGTTCGAGGCGCGGTGCCGCGACTGGCCATTGGTGCGGGAATGCCACATGCTGAATGGCGAAGTGGATTTCATCCTCAAATGCGTGGCGCCGGACCTGCTGACATTCCAGCGGTTCCTGACCGAAGAGCTGACAGCCGCCAAGAACGTCGGCAGCGTCAAGACCTCGCTGGTGATCCGCGGCGCCAAGTCCGAACCCGGCGTGCCCTTCGACATCCTCGAAGCGCGCCTGCGGCAATCGGCCTGAACCTGTCGATCTGACGGACCATACGAGCCCGTCGTCTCGGGCCCTCGCCGGTGACGCCTTGTTTTCAGGCAGAGCGGCGTGCCCATGCCGCCACCCCTTGCAGCTCGCAGGCCCGGTCGAAGAGGGCAAGGATCAGGCCGTCGCTGACACTTGCACGTCCCGGCAGGAACTGTTTTTTGGCATATTCGATGACCGCAAAAAAATGCAGGGATCCCGGTACAGCTGCGCAGGTTCGCGCGATATCACCTCGGATCAGCGTTTCGAAGTCGTGCATAAAATTGCAGATTATGAAAGAGCCTATGACGCGGCTATAGTCGTATCCGATAGGGAAGACGCCGCATCTGTCCCAGTCAAGGATTGTCCCGTCCCGTGATATGTTTCCCGGCATGAGATCGCCATGCGTCAGGATCTTCCGCGCCTCGCCTGCAAGCAGGGTTTCCTCGACCGTGTCAATTTCCGAAGGATCGCGTCCCGCCGCGGCCAGAATCCGTCTCAAGCAGACAACCCCGCTTGCGTATTGCGGCTCGAGACGAAAATCCGCGACCCATGAGGGTTCCCCTGTCATGTCAAGATCCATGAGTTGCATGTGTAATGCCGTGATCGTGTCCAAGCACTCATCGATGGAACTGCTTGAAATCTCCGGCGCATATTCAAAATACACCGCCGCCAGACGGTTTCCCTGCACTTGGTGGATAAGGCGCGGTGTGCGCACGCGCCCTTCCAGCCGTGGGGCGATATTCTCGTGAAACCAAGCGAGGCGGCGCCAGGCTTCGGAGTCTAATAGATAAATCTTTTCGAAAACCGGCACGCCGTCCAGCTTGCCACATCTATACGCGTTGAGATTGGACTTTCCGTTTCCCCCGCTGGCAATCCATGCACCTTCCAACGGTTCCAGTGCCAGTTGGGGATCGTAGCGTATCACCAGCCTGCCCATTCGGTCCGGGCTGTATTGCTGCCGGTCGCGATGGATCAGGCGAGACCATGCCCGAAGGCTCGCCCAATCCGAAGTCCCGGTTTCGACACGGATCTGCCTGCGGACGCGCCCTTGAAACTCTCGGGCTTTCTGAAATCCAGCACGCGCTTGATTTATAAGTTCCAATGATCACCCATGAATTACGACGTCAAAAAGGTTTTGACATCTTTTCACAGCTGCGAGAGAAATATGACGTTTTTGTGACGTTTTTGTGACGGTATTTTGGTGGAGCATTCGTGCTTCTACCAAAGGTTAAAAAAATACCATTTCAGGTTGATTGTTCACGGATTCGGTTATTGGTACTCCGGCCAGATCATTCCGGTGATTGTCAATCTCGGGTACCGTTACGATATGGCGCACCAAAAATGTCTTCCACGCTTGGCAGATCGTCGGGCGCAAGCAGTTTCGACCGGGCGGGATATGGGTGAATGGTCCGTTTTGCGTACGGACCGCGCGTACACGATGTACAGCCTGTACGCCGGCGGCAGGACCGCCGGCGTGGCCCGTGTCATAGTAGGGCGAGCAGCTGCTTGGCGGCCTCTTCCGAAGAGGCGGGGTTCTGACCGGTCACCAGCGTGCCATCGGTGACGACAAAGGACCCCCAGTCGTCGCCCTTTTCATAGGCTCCGCCATTGGCTTTCAGCATGTCCTCGACAAGGAACGGCACCACGCCGGTCAGTCCGACGGCCTCTTCCTCTGTATTTGTAAAGCCGGTGACTTTCCTGCCTGAAACCAATGGTTTGCCATCGGTTCCCTTGGGATGGCGCAGCACGGCGGGGGCGTGGCAGACGGCACCGACGGGGCGGTTTTCGGCCGCGAACGCCTCGATCAGCGCGATGCTGTCGCGGTCTTCGGCGAGATCCCAAAGCGGCCCGTGCCCGCCCGGATAGAAGACCGCGTCGAAGCCGTTAGCGGACACATCCGAAAGCACAACGGTGTTCGCCAGCGCCTTTTGCGCCGCCTCACCGCCCTTGAACCGCCGCGTCGCATCCGTCTGCGCCCCCTCCGAGTCGCTACCGGGGTCTACCGGCGGCTGCCCGCCCTTGGGCGAGGCGAGGGTGATATCGGCTCCTGCATCCTTGAACACGTAATACGGGGCCGCGAATTCCTCCAGCCAGAAACCGGTCTTGTTGCCGGTGTCGCCAAGATTGTCGTGCGATGTCAGTACCATGAGAATATTCATCGGAGTGTCTCCTTTTTTGATTCGGTCTGTGAGCGGGCTGTAGGCCCGTCACGGGGTCAGTTCAACATCGGGCCAGATCCACAGCGATCAGCGTCCTGCACGATCCAGCCGTCGTGTCACCGGGGCAGGGGATGTCAAGGCGGCGCCACCTGCCAAAGCGTGTCGATCGGGGGCGCAGACGGTGATGTCGACATGCGCCTCGCATTCGGCACCGCACCGGACAACCTTGCCGCCCGCATTCGTCACCAGTTTGTGAATGCCCGTGTTTTCGCATGAGAAGTAAAGATCTGCAGTTCGCACGCCGATGTTCCCGGCTGCGGCCAGCCCGTCCAGAAACAGCGCCCTGCCAAAGCCACGTCCCTGGTAGGCATCCTCGACCGAGATCCCGATCTCGGCATGCGAGTCTGCCCCGCAGAAAATTTCCAGCACACCGACGACCCGGTCCTCCGCCTCGATGCCCAGCACGATATCGGGGCTTGCGCGATCTGCGATCATCTTCACCGTTCGATCCGGCAAGTGGGCCATGAAACGGCGTTGACGCGAGGTGCGCCCCAAGCGCGCATAATGCGCGGCCAGCACATGACGCCAGTCGGAAAGCGTCCCGGCAAGCAGGTTGGGCTTCGGTGAGATGACGGTAGACGGCATCGTTCCATTTCCTTTCGCCCCCCCTTAGTACCATAACTTATGCTGCGTTGCAGAAATTGCGAGAGGCGGGGACGCGGCGTCATGGGCTGCTTTGCTTGGTGGTCGTAGGCGGCACTTGCCGTGTCATCCCGTGCGTTCATGTTGGTACTGCATTCGCAGATGGACATGATCGGCGAGGCGTGAAATCTTATGTCGCGTTGCGCCCAGTCTGCACATGCGACCCAACAGGGGAAAGCCGATGTTGTCGAAAGTGTTCAAGTCGCTTCTCTTGCTCGTGGGGCTCATGAGTGTGGCGCTTGCGGTTCTGGCCTTCGTGGTGATCGAGAACGAGCCGACAGTTCAAAAACAGGAAGCACCAAGCCCGGAGGATATAGCGGCCGCCCGCGCGGTCGTGAAGGACGTCATGTTCATCGCACGCGCAGGCAGTGACAGCGAGGAGCCGCTGATCGTCAGCGAGCAACAACTTGCCAGTGCGGTGCTTCTGGGCGCCCGACTTGTGCCCGGGTTTCGCGGGGATGTCACGGTCGCACCCTCGGGGGTGGCCGCTCGCGCGTCGATCCCGTTGCCGATACCCGGTCCGACCCGGTGGATCAACATCGAGGTGCGTGTGCCCCAGTTCGCCAGCCGCGTGACGCTGGAGCGCGTCGCGGTCGGACCCATGTCGATACCGCCAGACATCGCGCTCGAAATCGGTCGTATCGGCGCGAACATGATATCGAAAAATGGGCTCGGCGACACGTTGATGACGGCAGCCTCGGGCATGCGCATCTTCGACGATACCGCGTATGTCGATCTGCAGATCGACGAGGTCGGCAAGAACGGCATCATGCGGGGTGTGTTCGGGGCCTTGCGCGGCAGCGAGATGCCCCAGAGAGACTTAGTGGAATCCTATGACATGCGGATCCGCGAGGCGATGGATCGGGATATTCTGCCGGATAAGGGCAGCTTCCTGCCGTATCTCGTCTTCACCCTTGAAGCGGCGCACGAAGGTGTCACCGCTCGCGGCGAAGATCCTTCGGATGCCTTTACCGCATCGATTTTTGCACTGAGCAATATTTGCGGTGCGGATCTTTTCTTTGCCGCCTTGGGATCGATGAACCTAGAAGCACCACAGGATATCCGCGCCTGGAAGGCAAAATGCGCGCGCCTGACGCTGAATGACCGGATCGACAGTCGCCGGCACTTCATCACGGCCGCGGCGCTCAAGGCCGCAAGCAACAGGAATACGTCGGTGTCGGTGGGTGAGTACAAGGAGCTCAACGACTCTCTGTATGGCGGGTTCGATTTCACCGACATGGCTGCCAACAATTCAGGCATCCGGCTTGCAGAACGCTTCATGGCGACGCCGGCCGAAGATTGGCCCCGCCTGATTTCGTCCATCGAGGCGGAACAGGATGTCGTCGTGTCGTTCGACGGCATTCCGCAGATCCTGTCGCGGGACGAGTTCACGTTGCAGTTCGGCTCGATCGAAAGCGACCGCTACATGCAAATGCTTGATCGGATCGAAACCAAGATCGATGCGTTGGCGCTGCACGCGCTTAGATAATTCTGCAGGGTAGGGCTGTGACCACTTAGACAAGACAAACGCGATGAAGTCGCCACAGATGAACGCGGTGACTGCGCAGTCTCAACTGGGAAATGTCCGCGTCGGCATGTCGTCCATCCACAGTGCGGCAAGCTCCCTTTAAAATGCCCGATCCTACCCCGTGCAGGCGTTGTTTTCAGGGCATCGAGCCAGTAGGACATGCGTGATCCGGCAGCGTCGGATGCGCCGAGCGGGCGTGGTGGAATGGTAGACACATGGCACTTAAAATGCCTGGGCCGAAAGGCCGTGCCGGTTCGAGTCCGGCCGCCCGCACCAGCGACCGATCACGTTGTCGGGTCTGACTCGATCCGATCACACCAGACCGCGTCCCTCGCGGCAATTACCGAGCTGGGTGCGATAGCGATAGGCACGTTGCGCTACGCCATCGGACACGCGCAAGAGCCACGGTTTGCCATTGTGGCTGCCGCGGGCATATCCGGTCCGTCCTTCGTGATACGCGATGTATTGATTGCGCGCATCGTATCGCGACAGCCCAAGGCGCTCGCTCGATGCCGACATATACCAGCCGATGAAATCCGCGGCGTCATGTATGTCGCTGCGACGCGCCCCGTAATTGTTGGTTTCGGATTTGTATTCCTCCCAGGTGCCATCAAGCGCTTGGGAATACCCGTAAGCCGAGCTGATGCGACCACGCGGGATCACGCCAAGGCTGTAGCGGAACGGAGTGCGCGCGTCGCTGATGAACTTGCTTTCCTGGTAGATCGTTGCCATTTGAACATGCGCAGGAACGCCCCACCGGCGTTCGCTAGCGCGGAACGCAGGGGCGTATTCCGGGCGCTCCGCGATGATCGCGCAGGCATTGTCAAGGTTGCGCGGGGCCGTGCCATAGCCCGTTCCGCCGCCGCAGGAGGACAGCAGGACGAGAATGACCAGTGCGCGAAGAGTTCTGCTCATTTGCCTCTCGCTTTCGTTTTTGAATAGACTATCCGAAACGCGCGGTGGAGGAAATGCGAATTTGCCCGTACGCTCATCCTAGCCGCGTCACGCCGCTGGTGGGCAATCATCGCCGCGGAATTCCAGCCGGGGATTGGACAACCCGGTCTTGCAAGCATATACTCAGGAGATGATAAGGTAGGACATGATGAAGCAAAGAGCAAAATATCACCTGGGGCAAGTCGTCCGCCACAAGAAGCACCCTTTTCGCGGGGTCGTGTTCGACGTGGACCCGCAGTTTGCAAACACGGATGAATGGTACGCATCTATCCCGGAGGATAGCCGCCCTTCAAAAGAGCAGCCGTTCTATCACCTTCTGGCCGAGAACGAGCAAAGCTACTACATCGCCTACGTGAGTGAACAGAACCTCGTGGCGGATTACTCGGGCGAGCCGGTCGATCATCCGGACATTCCAGATCTGTTCGGGCCGTTTGAGAATGGGCACTATCCCCTGCAATTCCAGTTGAACTGAAGCAATGGCGAAGGGAATGCGATCTGGCGGCTGATCCAGGCGCGTGTGGGTGACACGCTTTGCGCAACAAAACGGTGCGACTGCCTCTGGACGCGGTATGCATGGCGTCTTTTAATGCTGCCGTGCCTGTCACGGCGTTGTAGGTGCGGCACTCACGTGTCGCTTGCTCGCCGCCTTGGCGAGATGTCGCGTGCGGATTCCGAGGCGCCGAGGTCGAAATCGAGAACAAGCCTGTTTTCCGACCCGTCGCGGATGAAATGAAGATGCACCGTCAGCGCGTGGATGAGCGACCAGCCGAAGCCACCCTCCGGTAGTGCTGCAAGCGTCGGTGTAACGTCTGGCCCGGTTGCGTCCGGCGGGACCAGACTTGGCATCGCCCTTCCCGAGTCCCGCAATTCGCACGTAAGCTGACCCTCGCCGATCCTCAAAAGCAGCGTTATGGTGCCGGGTAATGCGAGGGCGTATGCATGCTCCACGATATTGTTCAGGGCTTCGGCCAGGGCGAGTTCGATGTTGCTGCAATCATCCTCGCGGATGTTTCTGGTCTCCAGATGCGCACGCAGCTCGGACAGAACCCCCCGCACATCCAGCGATGTCGCATTGCAGTGGAAGGTGGCGTCGTCGCGTGGCATCATCTGTGCGTTCGTCTTTCCGTCGTTGCACCCTCGTTCGCAGCCTGGGAAGGTCGCGTGCCGATCACCCCGCCGCGCGTGGTTTCGCCCGGTCGAGATCCGCATGGATCAAGAACACCGTATCCATACGCGTCAGCCGGAAAACCTTGGCCACGTCCGGTGTGAGGCTGGCGAGATCGAGTCTGCGCCCGTCCCCCATGGATTTCATGACGGCAACGATTGCCCCAAGCCCGCTCGAATCCACGAAAGTCACCTGACCGAGGTCGAGCACCACGTGATCGGGCTCGGTCCCCACAGCCTCGCGCATGGCATCCTTGAAGGCAATGGCCGCCGCGGCATCGATCCGCGGCGCGGGTACGTGCACGATGGTCATGTCTGCATGACGGGTGGTCGAGAGTTCCATGCTGCCTCCGGCGTGTTAGTCTTGCTCTGGACGGACACTAGACCCGATTCCTTACCATTCGGTATGCGTGGATCGGCATTCGTGCAGAAGGAGGCGAGATGAACGAGGTTGTGATCGCGGGGGCGGCCCGAACACCGGTTGGCGGGTTCATGGGCGATTTCGACGGGGTCTTGGCGCCGGTTCTTGGCGGCACGGCGATCGCCGGGGCGCTGAAGGACGCGGGCTGTTCGACGGTGGACGAGGTGCTTATGGGGTGTGTGCTGCCGGCAGGGCAGGGACAGGCCCCGGCGCGGCAGGCGGGCTTTGCCGCCGGCCTGAGCGCGGGTGTGCCTGCCACGACGCTCAACAAGATGTGCGGCTCGGGCATGAAGGCGGCGATGATCGGTTTTGACCAGATCGCCTTCGGCCATACCGCGACCATGATCGCCGGCGGCATGGAGTCGATGTCCTGCGCGCCGTACCTGCTGCCCAAGATGCGCGGTGGTGCGCGTCTGGGGCATGCCGGCGCGGTCGATCACATGTTTCTCGACGGGCTGGAGGATGCCTATGACAAGGGCCGCCTGATGGGCACCTTCGCCGAGGATTGCGCGGAAAAGTTCCAGTTCACTCGCGAAGCGCAGGACGAGTATGCGCTTGGCTCGCTGCAGGGCGCCCTTGACGCGCAGAAATCCGGCGCGTTCGGATCCGAGATCGTGCCTGTCACGCTGAAGAGCCGGAAGGGGGAGGTCACGGTCAGCACCGACGAGCAACTCGGCACCGCGCGCCCCGATAAGATCCCGCATCTCAAACCCGCCTTCCGCGAGGGCGGCACGGTGACCCCGGCCAATTCAAGCTCGATCAGCGATGGGGCCGCAGCGCTGGTTCTGGCGTCGCGCGATGCGGCACAGACGCAGGGTCTGACCATACGGGCACGTATCCTCGGGCATGCCAGCCACGCGCAGGCCCCGGGCTGGTTTACCACCGCGCCTGTGCCGGCGGCGCAGAAGCTGCTGCAGCGGATCGGCTGGTCGACGGACGACGTCGATCTGTGGGAGGTGAACGAGGCCTTTGCCGTCGTCCCGATGGCCTTCATGCGCGAGATGGGCGTGCCGCGTGACAGGGTCAACGTGCATGGCGGTGCCTGCGCGCTCGGCCATCCGATCGGGGCGTCGGGCGCGCGGATCATGGTGACGCTGCTCAACGCGCTGGAAATCCGTGATCTCAAGCGCGGCGTTGCGGCGATCTGCATCGGCGGGGGAGAAGGCACGGCGATCGCCATCGAGCGGGTGACCTGACCGCCCGGCAACGCGAACCGGGCGGTCTTTTCGCTTTACACCGCGGCGTTCCGTGGCGATTACGCGCGCATGAAACATGCGTTGCCCCATGCCCGCCCCGGCCAGGTGATCGGCCTGCTGGGGGGCTCGTTCGATCCGCCGCATGCCGGCCATGTCCATATCAGCCGCGAGGCGCTCAAGCGGTTCGGACTGGACCGGCTTTGGTGGCTCGTCAGCCCTGGCAATCCGCTCAAGGCACACGGCCCGGCGCCACTTTGGACCCGTCTGGAGGCGGCCCGCACGCTGGTGGATCATCCGCGTATCGCCATTACCAATTTCGAGGTCTGCGCCGGCATGCGCCATACCGCGCAGACGCTTGACGCGCTGAGGGCCTCGGCGCCGGGCGTGCGGTTCGTGTGGCTGATGGGGGCTGACAACCTTGCGCAATTTCATCATTGGCAGGATTGGCGCCACATCATCGAAAGCGTTCCGGTGGGCGTGCTGGCACGGCCCGGTCAACGCATATCGGCCCGACTTTCGCCGGCGGCGCGAATCTACAGGCACAAGCAGTTGCCGGCCCAAGCCAGCCACCTTCTGGGACGCGCCGAAAGCCCGGCCTGGTGCTTCGTCAACGTGCCGATGGTTGATATCTCGTCGAGTGCGCTGCGCGCAAAGGATCGATGACTGCCGCCGCTCGATCCGCCGGCCTGAATTGATCTGTCGTGGTGCGGAAAGGCGATTGCGCGACCATGGTGACTGCGGTTATCTGGGCGCCATGGAACCCATATTTTCCAGACGATTTTTCCTGTATGGAGCGCTGTCCGCGCTTGCGGGCGGGGCGATGGCAGAGGCCCCGGCGGTATCGTTACGCCCGGTCGCCCGGCCCTCCCGGGCCGCGCCGCGCCGCGCCCCTTCGGCCGCCGCGCTGATTGAGAAGGCCCGGCTGTCGGGGCAGGTGGGGTTCGCGGTGGCGGAGGCTGAAACAGGCCGTGTGCTAGAAGCGCATGACGAGGCGACGGGCCTGCCGCCAGCCAGCGTGCTCAAGGCCCTCACGGCGCTTTACGCGCTCGACATTCTTGGTCCTGACTACCGTTTCACCACCCGGCTGATGGCGACTGGCGTTCTGGATGATGGCGTGCTGCGCGGCGATCTCATCCTTGCGGGGGGCGGTGATCCGACGCTTGACACGCGGGCGCTGGCACGTCTTGCCGAAGGGATGAAGGCGGCGGGGATGACCGCGCTCGACGGAAGGTTCCTCGTCTGGGGCGGGGCGGTGCCGTTCAAGCGCGCGATCGACGAAAACCAGCCGGAACATGTCGGCTATAATCCGTCGCTGTCGGGGTTGTCTCTCAATTTTAACCGCGTGCATTTCGAATGGAAACGCGCGGGCGGCAAGTATGACGTGTCGATGGATGCCCGCGCCGGGCGTTACCGGCCCGATGTGACCGTCGCGCAGATGCGGATCGCGGATCGCCGCGGGCCGGTCTACGGCTATGAAGACGAGGGCGGGCGCGATGAGTGGAGCGTGGCGCGCGGCGCCTTGGGGTCGGGCGGTGCACGCTGGTTGCCCGTCCGCAAACCCGAGCTTTACGCCGCAGAGGTGTTCGCCACGCTGGCACGCTCGAATGGCATCGACATCGGCAAGGCCGAAATCATCGACGACTTGCCGGAAGGCGGCGGCGTGTTCGTGACGCATCACAGCGCGCCGCTCGACGCTGTCCTGCGCGACATGCTGGAATATTCGACCAACATCACCGCGGAACTGGTCGGCATGACCGCCACCGCCGAACGCGAGGGGCGCGCGCGACCCATGGAGGCATCGGCGCAAGCCATGGGCATGTGGGCATCGGAGGCCCTCGGGATGACCGGCGCGGATCTGCGCGATCATTCCGGGCTGAGCGACCGCTCGCGGATGACCGCGTCGGGCACGGCGCGGGGTCTGGCCCGCGCGCATGACGCCGGGTTTTTGCGGCCCCTGCTGCGCGAGCACCGGATGCGCGACGCGACCGGACGGCTGGACCCCGATCACCCGGTCAAGGTTCTGGCCAAGACCGGCACGCTCTACTTCGTCAGCGGTCTTGCGGGCTATTTCAGGACGCCAAAGGGCGCGGACCTGACATTTGCCATCTTCACCGCAAGCGACAGCCTGCGTGATCGCATCGATCCGTCGCGCGACGAACGCCCGCCCGGTGCCCGGGCGTGGAACCGCCGGGCCAAGGATCTGCAGCAGGCCCTGATCGAGCGGTGGAGCGTGGTGCATGGCGAGGCACATGCCGGGCTTGAACCGGTGCCGGGCGCGGACTTGCAAGACGAGGTCTTATCCCGTTAACTGTCTACCATGCATACACCTCGCTACACACCGCTGATCGAAGAGCTGCCCGCCGACGTGCCGTTCGTGGGCCCCGAAGAGCTGGAGCGTCGCCGCAGCGCGCCGTTCGCCGCCCGGCTCGGGGCGAATGAAAGCCTCTTCGGCCCGTCGCCCAAGGCGCTGGAGGCAATGCGCGATGAGGCCGAGAACGCGTGGAAATATGGCGATCCCGATTGCCACGACCTGCGCGCGGCACTCGCCGAGCATATGAACGTTACGCCCGGCAATGTGCTTGTGGGCGAGGGGATCGACGGGCTTCTGGGCAATCTCGTGCGGCTGCTGATCGCCCCCGGCGATGCGGTCGTCACCTCGGAAGGCGCCTATCCGACATTCAATTACCACGTGATCGGCTTTGGTGGCGCCTTGCACAAAGTGCCCTACCGTGACGATCACGAGGATCTGCCGGCGCTGATCGAGACCGCGCGCGCGGTGGATGCCAAGGTATTGTACCTGTCCAACCCCGACAACCCAATGGGCACGTGGCGGCGCGGGGCCGAGATCAGTGCGGCGCTCGACAGCCTTCCTGACGGCTGTCTGCTATGTCTTGACGAGGCCTATGTGGAGTTTGCCCCAGAGGGAACTGCCGCAGGGATCGACCCGGAGGATCCGCGCGTGATCCGCATGCGCACGTTTTCCAAGGCTTACGGCCTGGCCGGCGCACGCGTGGGTTACGCGGTCGCGGCCAGCCCCCTGATCAAGAGTTTCGACAAGATCCGCAACCATTTCGGCGTGAGCCGCATGGGACAGGCCGGCGCGCACGCGGCGTTGCTGGATGCCGACTGGCTGGCTCATGTGCAAGGTAAAATTACCGCCGCGCGCACCGAGATCACGCGCATCGCGGGCGAGAACGGCCTCCACCCCTTGCCATCGGCCACGAATTTCGTGGCGGTGGATTGCGGGCGGAATGGCGCGTTCGCGCGCGATGTGCTGACGGCGTTGCAGGGGCTGGGGGTATTCGTGCGCATGCCGGGTGTGGCCCCGCTCGACCGCTGTATCCGTATTAGCTGCGGCCCTCCGGAGGATTTGCAGGTGCTGGCACGGACCCTGCCGGACGCCCTACGTCAAGCGGCCCCCGAAGGGGCCGCCGCGATGTCTGATAGCGTCAAGAAAAAGGCGTGACGGCGCGGGCAGTCAGTAGGCCGATAGGCCGATCCGCTCGCCAACCGCCATCATGTCCGACAACAGCTTGGTGGCCTCGTCGACCGGGCCCGGCTCGTTCTCGTGGTTCTCCTTGGCGGCGTTCAGTCGTTCTGTCGCCTCGTCCACCATGGCCTTCATCTGCTCTTGCGTCATGTCCTGGCGGGTGACGGCCTGCTCGGCCAGAACCGAAATGCTCTCGCCGCTGATCTCGGCGAAACCGCCTGTCACGACGTAGTCGCTTTCGCCGTCGCGGTCCGTCACCCGGACAAGCCCGGGACGCAGCGTGGTGATCAGGGGCGCGTGACTGGCCATGACCGTCATGTCGCCATCTGTACCGTGGATCTGAACCTGCTCGACCGCCTTGGATACCAGCTGACGCTCGGGGCTTACCAGATCGAATTGCACTGTCTCAGCCATATCGGCCTCCTGCTAGGGCGGGGCCTGTGCCCCGCCTGACATTTATGCGGCGTCCGCGGCCATCTTCTCGGCCTTGGCCTTCACGTCCTCAATGCCGCCGACCATGTAGAAGGCACCTTCGGGCAGGTGATCGTATTCGCCGGCGACCACCGCCTTGAACGACGCGATCGTGTCCTCCAGCGGCACCTGGATGCCGTCGGAGCCGGTGAACACCTTTGCAACGTCAAAGGGCTGCGACAGGAAGCGCTGGATCTTTCGCGCCCGCGCCACGGTCAGCTTGTCCTCCTCAGAGAGCTCGTCCATGCCGAGGATCGCGATGATGTCCTGCAGGGCCTTGTAGCGCTGCAGGATGCCCTGCACGTCGCGCGCCACCTTGTAATGCTCTTCGCCGACGATCTGCGGATCCATCAGGCGCGAGTTGGAATCGAGCGGGTCCACGGCGGGGTAGATCCCGAGCTCGGAGATTGCGCGGTTGAGAACGGTGGTCGCATCAAGGTGCGCAAAGGTCGTGGCCGGGGCAGGGTCGGTGAGGTCGTCAGCCGGCACGTAGACCGCTTGGATCGACGTGATCGAGCCAGACTTGGTCGAGGTGATGCGTTCCTGCATCTGGCCCATGTCGGTGGCGAGCGTTGGCTGGTAACCCACGGCCGACGGGATGCGGCCCAGAAGCGCCGACACCTCGGAACCCGCCTGCGTGAAGCGGAAGATGTTGTCGACGAAGAACAGCACGTCCGACCCGGAGCTGTCGCGGAACTGTTCGGCCAGCGTCAGACCGGTCAGCGCGACGCGCGCACGTGCACCCGGCGGCTCGTTCATCTGGCCGTAAACCAGCGCCACTTGGCTGTCCGTCAGGTTGTCGGGCTTGATGACGTTCGATTCGAGCATCTCGTGATAGAGGTCATTGCCCTCGCGCGTCCGCTCGCCAACCCCGGCGAAGACCGAGTAGCCCGAGTGCACCTTGGCGATGTTGTTGATCAGTTCCATGATGAGAACCGTCTTGCCCACACCGGCGCCGCCGAAGAGGCCAATCTTGCCGCCCTTGGAATAGGGGGCCAGCAGGTCGACCACCTTGATGCCCGTCACGAGGATCTCGCTTTCGGTCGATTGCTCGTCGAAGGCCGGGGCGGGCTGGTGGATGGCGCGGCGTTCGTCGGATTTGATCGGCTCGCCCTCGTCGATGGCCTCGCCGATGACGTTCATGATGCGCCCCAGCGTTGCGTCGCCCACCGGCACGGTGATCGGCCCATCAAGGTCGGTGACCTCCTGTCCGCGCACCAGACCTTCGGTCGCGTCCATCGCGATGCAGCGCACGGTGTTCTCGCCGAGGTGCTGCGCCACCTCGAGTACCAGACGCTTGCCATTGTTGTCGGTTTCCAGCGCGTTCAGGATCGCCGGCAGGTGATCGCCGAACTGCACGTCCACCACGGCGCCGATGACCTGGGTCACTTTGCCTTTTGCGTTTGCCATGTTTGGTCTCCGGTTTGTCTTACAGCGCTTCCGCGCCGGAAATGATTTCGATCAGCTCGTTGGTGATGACGGACTGACGGGTGCGGTTGTACTGGATGGTCAGATCGTCGATCATCTCGCCCGCATTGCGCGTGGCGTTGTCCATCGCCGACATCCGCGCCCCCTGTTCCGAGGCCGCGTTCTCCAATAATGCGCTGAAGATCTGCGTGGCGACGCCGCGCGGCAGAAGATCGGCGAGGATCGCTTCCTCGTCGGGCTCGTAATCGTAAACGGTGTCCGCCTCCGATGCGTCGACCTCGCCGACATCGGCGGGGATGATCTGCTGCTTGGTCGGGATCTGCGTCGCGACGTTCTGGAACGCGCCGTAGAAGATCCTGGCGACATCGAACTCGCCCGCATCGAACCGTTTCAGCACGTTCGTCGCGATCGCCTGCGCCTCGGCATAGCCGACGCGCTTGACCTCGGAAAGATCCACGTGATCGATGAAATACGCGCCGTAGTCGCGTTTCATAGCCTCGCGGCCCTTCTTGCCGACGGTGAGGATCTTCACGGTCCTGCCCTGAGCGATCAACGAATCCGCTTCGGCCTTGGCCACCTTGGCGATATTGCCGTTGAAGCCACCACACAGGCCCCGTTCGGCGGTCATCACGACCAACAATTGCACTTTGTCGTCGCCGGTGCCGGCCAGGAGCCGCGGCGCGTTCTCGGCGTCACCGACGGACGCCGCGAGCTTGGCCATCACCGCATTGAACCGTTCCGTGTAAGGCCGCGACATCTCCGCGGCCTCTTGAGCGCGGCGCAGTTTCGCCGCGGCGACCATCTGCATGGCCTTGGTGATCTTGCGGGTCGACTTGACCGACGAGATCCGGTTTTTCAGATCCTTGAGATTGGGCATGTCGCTATCTGATCCTTATGCGAAATCAGCGGCGAATTCGTCCAGCGCAGCCTTGATCTTGTCCTCGGGCTCGCCCTTGATCTTGGGATCCTCCCGCGTGATGTAGTCCAGCAGGTCGGTGTGCTTGCCACGCAGATGCTTGAGCAGACCTTCCTCGAAACGCCCGACATCGTCGACGGCGACCTTGTCGAGATACCCGCTTGTGCCCGCATAGATGATGCAGACGATCTCGGCATTGGTCAGCGGCGAATATTGCGGCTGCTTCATCAGTTCTGTCAGGCGCGCGCCACGGTTCAGAAGCTGTTGCGTTGCCGCATCCAGGTCCGAGCCGAACTGCGCGAACGCCGCCATCTCGCGGTACTGCGCCAGCTCCAGCTTCACGGGGCCGGCCACGGATTTCATCGCGTTGGTCTGTGCCGAGCCACCCACGCGGCTGACCGACAGGCCGGTGTTCACGGCCGGACGGATGCCCTGGTAGAATAGGTCCGTCTCGAGGAAGATCTGACCGTCGGTGATCGAGATCACGTTGGTCGAGATGAAGTCCGAGATATCGCCGGCCTGCGTCTCGATGATCGGCAGCGCGGTTAGAGAGCCCGAGCCGTTCGCCTCGTTGAGCTTCGCGGACCGCTCCAGCAAGCGGGAGTGCAGGTAGAACACGTCGCCGGGATAGGCTTCGCGGCCCGGCGGGCGGCGCAGCAGCAGCGACATCTGGCGGTAAGCGACGGCCTGTTTCGACAGGTCGTCATAGACGATCAGCGCGTGCCGGCCGTTATCGCGGAAATGTTCGGCCATCGCGGTGGCCGCGTAGGGCGCGAGAAACTGCATCGGGGCCGGGTCGGACGCGGTCGCGGCGACGACGATCGAATACTCGATGGCGCCGGATTCTTCGAGCTTCTTGACAAGCTGGGCAACGGTCGAACGTTTCTGCCCCACGGCAACATAGACGCAGTACAGTTTCTTGTATTCGTCGTCGCCGGCCGCCTCGTTGTAGGCTTTCTGGTTGAGGATCGTGTCGAGCGCGACGGCGGTCTTGCCGGTCTGGCGGTCGCCGATGATCAGCTCTCGCTGGCCGCGTCCGACCGGAATCATTGCGTCCACGGATTTCAGGCCAGTCGCCATCGGCTCGTGGACCGACTTGCGCGGCATGATGCCCGGCGCCTTGACGTCGGCCAGGGCGCGGGTCTTGGTCTTGATCGGGCCCTTGCCATCGATCGGATTGCCAAGGCCGTCTACGACGCGGCCCAGAAGTTCATCCCCGATCGGTACGTCAACGATCGACTTGGTTCGCTTGACGGTGTCGCCTTCCTTGATCTCGCGGTCCGAGCCAAAGATCACGACGCCGACATTGTCGGTCTCTAGGTTGAGAGCCATGCCCATGATGGCACCGGGGAACTCGACAAGCTCGCCGGCCTGCACGTTGTCAAGACCGTAAACCCGCGCGATCCCGTCACCGACCGACAGAACGCGGCCGATCTCGGCCACCTCTGCCTCTTGGCCGAAATTCTTGATCTGGTCCTTCAGGATCGCAGAAATCTCTGCAGCTTGGATACCCATTTATCCGACCTCTTTCATAGCATTCTGGAGGGAGTCGAGGCGCGAGCGGATCGACGTGTCGATCATCTTCGAGCCCACTTTGACGACAAGACCACCGATGAGGTTTTCATCCACGGTCGCATTCAGTTTCACATCACGTCCGACTTTCGCCTTCAGCGTCTTCGACAACTTGTCCGATTGCGCCTTGGTCAGGGCCTTGGCGCTGACCACCTCTGCGGTCACCTCGCCCTTCTCGTCGGCGATCAGCGCGTCGAGCTGCGTCAGAAGCTGCGGCAACACGAACAGGCGCCGCTTCGTCGTCATCACTGCAAGGCCGTTGCGCAGCTCGGGCGCAAGATCCATCTTGTCGGCAATGGCCGTGATCGCGGCCCTCTGCGCCTCGCGCCCCAAGACGGGCGAGGCAATCAGGGCGCGCAAATCGTCGCTATCGCGCATCGCGACAGCAAGGTCGTCGGTATTCTCTTCGAGCCGGTCGAGGGATCCGTTTTCCTTCGCAAGCTCAAAGATCGCGATGGCATAGCGCGCGGCAATGCCGGAAGAAATCGCTGCTGGTTCGGACACGTCCACCCTTCCGATGATCTGGCCCCGGTTTGACAGTTGCGACGCGAGGCCACATCCGGGGGCGTTTGCGTATCATTTGCCACTGGGCACTTCGAATTTCGGCGGGGTGTAGCAGAGCCTTCTGCGCCCGGCAAGCCGCTTGGGTCGCGGCCTGTGCCGCTGAATAGTGTGCTGTTTCATGGGCTTACCAGGTTCGCAACCGAATGCACGGCTTTTAGGCGCTGAAAAACACGGCTTGCGCCACCAAAATCGCGATTCCCAAGCCGGCAATACAGCAATCCCAGCCGGCTCATCATTTCGTCGGCTTGCAATATCCAGTTACGCTCAGCCGCGTGTCCGGGGCTCACGACCGTTTCAATAGCGCCAGAAGCTGCTGCGAGGGCAGGCCGTCGGCCTCGGCCCCCACGGATCGCTGGAAGGCGCGGATCGCGGTCACAGTGTTCGGCCCGACGATGCCGTCTATCTTCTCGACAGCGTAGCCCTTGCGTTGCAGCCTGCGCTGCATCTCCTTGCGTTCATCGAAACTCAACGGATCATAGCCACGCGGCCAGCTTGCCCGGATCGGTGGCCCGCCCGCGATCCGGTCTGAAAGATGCCCCACGCCAAGCGCATAGGCATCGGAGTTGTTGTATCGCTTGATGACGTCGAAATTGGCGAAGATCATGAAGGCCGGTCCCGAGGGGCCCGCCGGCTGCAGGATCCGCGCCGAGCCGAAGTCGCGCACCGGTTTGCCGTCGGTGCCCACCACGCCGCGCGACGCCCAGTCGGATGGCATTCGCGTCGTCTCGCCGAAGGACGCGCCCCGCGGCACGCGGACCTCGACCCCCCAGGGCATACCCTCGTGCCAGCCGAACCGGTCCAGATAGGCGGCCGTCGAAGCAAGCGCATCGGTCGGGTCGTCCGACCAGACATCGCGCCTGCCGTCGCCGGTGAAATCCACCGCGTAAGCTTCATAGGATGTCGGCATGAACTGCGTGTGCCCCATGGCGCCGGCCCACGATCCGGTCATGTTCTCGGGGCTGACATCGCCTGATTGCACGATCCTGAGCGCGGTGATCAATTGCTTTTCGAAGAATGCGCCGCGCCGTCCGTCATAGGCCAGCGTTGCCATCGAGCCAATCAACGGCAGATCGCCCATCCGGTCGCCGTAATTGCTCTCCATGCCCCAGATCGCGGTGACGACCTCCTTCGGCACGCCGTACTGCGCCTCGATCCGGGTCAAGGTGCGGCCATGACGGCGCAGGGCGACCTGCCCGTTTTCGACCCGTGCGGGCGAGGCCGCGCTGTCGAGGTAGTCCCAGATCTCGCGCCGGAATTCCGACTGGTTGCGGTCGCGCGCGACGATATCGGAATTGTACCTGACGCCCTGAAATGCCCGGTCAAACACCGCGCTGCTGATCCCCTGTGACAAGGCGCGTCCGCGAAACCCGTCCACCCACCGGTCGAACCCGGCATGCGCGTTTGATTGTGTCACAGGTGCGGCGTCGGGGCGGATCTGCGGTCTCAGGCTGCGCACGGGCACGGCCTCCATGACGATCGCCCGAGAGGTGATCAGACCCGACCCCGGCCGCAATTGCGGCCTCAAGGATTGCTCGACCGCTGCCGCGGCCCAAGCTGTTGATATTCCGATGAAGAGCCCCGAAAGCCCAACCAAACCAGCCCGCATGGTTCCGCCCTTTTTTGTTCGCTGCCTGTGGGCATAGCATAGCGTGTTTTCCGTAAAATCGGAAGTCCTGCTTGGAGCAGGCAAAGGCGCCCGCAATGCCAAGGAAGGGCGATGGGTACGCCGTGTCATTGTCCCTTCGTCGGATCGACGAAACGGGCGACACAAAGTGGGATCGGCCAAGGCTTTTTGTCACTTAAGGCACTGATATATATCGGAAATGTCCCGCCGATCCGAATGGCTGTGTTACGCCAGCCCACTCACTTCGAGATGTGATCTAGCCGCGTTTGCGCGCCACCTTGCGCTTGGCTTTGGCCGCTTTGCGCTTGGCCTGTGCGGCCTTGCGCTGCGGCGGCTGGCCCGGCCGGCCGCGGCCGCCTCTGCCCTTGGGTAGCGTCTCGCCTTCAAGACTGACGAGGTCCAGTGCGATCCCGCCCGAGACGGGCGTCGCCTCTGACAGGCGCACGGTCACGCGCTGTCCCAGCCCTATGGTCAGCCCGGTATCGGCCCCCATCAACGTCCCGGCCTCGCGGTCGAAGTGAAAGTATTCGCGCCCCAGCGAGCGGACCGGCACAAGCCCGTCCGCGCCGGTGTCATCGAGCCGCACGAACACGCCGAACTTGGCCACGCCGCTGATCTTGCCGGTGAAGGTCTCGCCCACGCGCTCGGACAGGAAAGCGGCGAGATAGCGGTCATTGGTGTCACGTTCGGCCACCATGGACCGGCGCTCTGTCTCGGAGATGTGCTGCGCCGTGGCGTCGAGGTTTTCCACCTCCGCCGGGCTCAGCCCGTCCTTGCCCCAGCCATGGGCCGAGATGAGCGCGCGGTGCACGATCAGGTCGGCATAACGCCGGATCGGCGAGGTGAAATGCGCGTAGGCACGCAGTGACAGGCCGAAATGGCCGAAATTCTGCGGTGCGTAATAGGCCTGCGTCATGGCGCGCAGGGTCGACATGTTGATCACCTCGGCATGATCGGTGTCCTTGGCCGCGGCCAGCAGCGCGTTGAGATGGGCGGTGCGCAGCACCTGTCCCTTGGCCAGAACCAGCCCGGCGGCCTCGGCCACCTCGCGCAGGCTGTCCAGTTTCTCCTGCGTCGGTTCCTCGTGGACCCGGAACAGCAGCGGTGACTTGCGCGCCTGCAGCGTCTCGGCGGCGGCCACGTTGGCCAGCACCATGCATTCCTCGATCAGCTTGTGCGCCTCCAGCCGCTCGGCGAAATTCACTGACAGGACCTTGCCCTCGTCGCTGAGGACGACCTTGCGCTCGGGCAGGTCAAGATCGAGCGGCTGGCGTGTGCTGCGCGCGTTCTGCAAGGCGGCATGCGCGGCGTAAAGCGGCCGGATCACCTCGTCGAGCAGCGGTGCCGCCGCCGCATCTGGATCTCCATTCATGGCGGTCTGTACCTGCTGGTAGGTCAGCGAGGCCTTCGAGCGCATCAGCCCGCGCACGAAGCGGTGCCCGATCTTCTCGCCGGCGGCGTCGATCTGCATGCGCACGGCCACGCAGGCGCGCTCCACGCCCTCGTGCAGCGAGTACAGGTCGCCCGACAATCTGTCGGGCAGCATCGGCACCACGCGGTCGGGAAAGTAGCTCGAATTGCCCCGCCGCCGCGCCTCGGCGTCAAGTGCAGAGCCGGGGCGCACGTGATGGGCCACATCGGTAATCGCCACCCAGATCACGTGCCCGCCCTCGTTGCCGAGGTCGTCATCGGCATGTGCCAGCACTGCATCGTCGTGATCGCGCGCATCGGATGGATCGATGGTGATCAGCGGCAGATCGCGCAGATCCTCGCGGCCGTCGAGACCGGCAGGTGCCATCGCGTCGGCTTCGGCGATCACGTCGTCGGAAAATTCGTCCGGTATGCCGTGCTGGTGGATCGCGATCAGCGACACGGCCTTCGGCGCCGAGGGATCCCCCAGCCGGTCGAGCACACGCGCGCGCGGTAGCCCGAGCCGCCCCTTGGGGCCGGCCTGTTCGGCCTCGACCAGCTCGCCATCCTGCGCGCCGCCGGTGGCATTGCGCGCGATCAGCCATTCCTTGCCCAGACCCTTGTCGATGGGCACGATCCGGCCGCCTTCTTCGCCGGTGCGGAAAATGCCCAGAACCTTGCGCGGATTGACCCCGATTCGGCGGATGAGGCGTGCCTCGTAATGATGCGCCTCGCCCTTGACCTCCTGCAGGCGCGCGAGGATGCGGTCGCCCTGTCCGAGTGCGGGGTCCGAGCCGCGCGGGATCACGAGAACCACGGGCTCTACCCCTGTGCCCTGCCATTCCAGTGGCCGCGCCAGCAATTCGCCATCATCCGTCTGGCCCGAGATCTGCAACACGCTGACCGGCGGCAGGCGGTCGGGATCGCGGTACGTCTTCTTGCGCTTTTCCAGATGCCCCTCGTCCTCGAGCTCTTTGAGGATCCGCTTGAGGTCGATTCGCGCCGCGCCCTTGATGCCGAAAGCCTTGGCGATTTCGCGTTTCGAGGTGAGGGTCGGGTTGTCCGAAATCCAGTTCAGGATGTCGAGCTTGCTTGGCATATCACTCATGTTGAGGATCTAGCACGCCGCGATCGGGGCGTCATCCCGATACGACCGGCCACATGCCGCTTTTTCGTCCATCCGAGGCGAGTTGGTTTTTTGGTCACAGGATTTGATGGTGTGATCTTTTCGCGGGACTGGCAAGGAAGCACTATGGGACAAGTTCGTCATGGCAGCGCCACGACCACGCGCGCCGTCAGAGCTGCAATACAACGATCGCAGGCTTCGCTCGCGGAGTTGAGCCGGGGTTCGGGTATCTTGTGAAGTCCGCGTCGTGGCAATCTTGGGTTCTGCGCGGTTTGAGATCGCTGCGTGGGTTGATCGCGGCTTCCAGCCGACGTGCGACAATTCACCCACGCCGTCCCGGTTCAGGCCGGTTCGCGCAAGGCTCGCGGCACCTTGAATTCGACGTTCTCGGTGGCGGTCTCAACGGTCTCCACGGTGACGTCATGGCGGGCGCGGACCGCGTCGATCACCTCGTCGACCAGCACCTCGGGGGCCGAGGCGCCGGCGGTGACGCCAAGGCTGCGCACGCCGTCGAGCGCGCGCCAGTCGATATCGGCCGCGCGCTGCACGAGCTGAGCATAGGGACATCCCGCGCGTGCGCCCACCTCGACAAGGCGTTTCGAGTTCGAGGAATTGGGCGCACCGACCACCAGCAGTGCCTCGATCTTCGGCGCCATCGCCTTGACAGCCTCCTGCCGGTTGGTTGTGGCGTAGCAGATGTCTTCCTTGCGAGGGCCGGTGATGGCGGGGAAGCGCGCGGTCAGCGCGTCCACGATCTCGGCCGTGTCATCGACGGAAAGCGTGGTCTGGGTGACGAAGGCCAACCGTTCGGGGTCGCGCACGTCGAGCGTGGCGACATCCGCGACGGTTTCCACCAGCAGCACCTCGCCAGGGGGCAGCTGGCCCATCGTGCCCACGGTCTCGGGGTGTCCCGCGTGACCGATCATCACGATCTGCAGACCAGCCTCGTTGTGGCGCTCTGCCTCGATATGCACCTTGCTGACCAGCGGGCAGGTGGCATCGACATAGAGCATCTCGCGCGAAGCGGCCTCGGCCGGCACCGCCTTGGGGACGCCATGTGCCGAGAAGATCACCGGGCGGTCAGTCGGGCACTCGTCCAGTTCCTCGACGAAGACCGCCCCCTTGGCGCGCAGATCGTCGACCACGAAGCGGTTATGCACGATCTCGTGGCGGACGTAGACAGGCGCGCCCCATTTCTCGAGCGCCATGTCGACGATCTTGATGGCGCGGTCAACGCCGGCGCAAAACCCGCGCGGGGCCGCGAGATACAGGGTGAGAGGGGGTTTGGTCATGTCACGTCTCCTGCTGAGACGAGAGGTAAGCCAGACAGGGCCGTGCGTAAAGGGAGCGTGCGCAGATCGGCTCAGCCGATGGTCAGCCGGTGGCTTGGGCCGTGACCCAGCCCAGCACCGCGAAGCGGCCCGTCTTGGCCAGCGTGACGAGAACGAGGAACACCCACACGGGCGTGCGCATGACGCCCGCGACGACCGTGATCGGATCACCCAGAGGCGCCCAGCTGAGCAGAAGTGTCCAGACGCCGTATTTCGCATACCATCTCTGGGCGCGGGCCAGCTGGGCCGCATTGACAGGAAACCAGCGGCGGGTGCGGAACCGCTCGATCCCGCGCCCCATCAGGTAATTCACTACCGCTCCGAGGGTGTTGCCGGTGCTGGCCACCACGACCAGGGTCACAATGGGTAGGGTGCCCGCGACCTGAAGGCCGACGAAGACGATCTCTGACTGGAAGGGCAGGAGCGTGGCCGCGCCGAACGCGGTCGCGAAAAGCCCCGCAAGCTGTGCGAGCACGCCCGCGTCGGAGAAATCCATCGTCGGCGGGCCGGTTCAGGCGGCCATGACGAAACGGTGGCGCGGTGCCTCATTCATGCGTGACATAGGCTTCGCGGTTTTCGCCCTGCTGCTCGCGCGGGGGCCGGCCGATGACCTCCTTGAGATCAGCGAGCTCAATATAGTTGTCGGCCTGCCGGCGCAGCTCGTCCGAGATCATCGGCGGCTGGCTGCGAATGGTCGAAACCACCGAGACGCGAACGCCCTGACGCTGGATGCTTTCAACCAAAGGCCGGAAATCGCCGTCGCCAGAGAACAACACGGCGTGATCGATGCGCGGGGCAAGCTCCATCGCGTCGACCGCGAGCTCGATATCCATGTTACCCTTGACCTTGCGGCGTCCTTGGCTGTCGGTGTATTCCTTAGCGGTCTTTGTCACCATGGTATAGCCGTTGTAATGCAGCCAATCGACCAACGGACGGATCGGAGAATACTCGTCATTGTCCAGAAGGGCGGTGTAATAGAAGGCGCGCAAGAGCTTGCCCCGGCGCATGAATTCCGAGCGCAGCAACTTGTAGTCGATGTCGAACCCAAGCGCCTTGCCGGCTGCGTACAGGTTCGACCCGTCGATGAACAGGGCAAGCCTGTCGTCTTTGTAAAACATTTTCGAATGCCTTTCTGGACCGCGCTGCCGCCCCGGGGTGAGTCTTGCCGGCTGCGTACAGGTTCGACCCGTCGATGAACAGGGCAAGCCTGTCGTCTTTGTAAAACATTTTCGAATGCCTTTCTGGACCGCGCTGCCGCCCCGGGGTGAGTGACG